>Ga0181612_106981_pt1 | contig 24606 bp, 10 predicted proteins | sample HoacroProtozoa21_FD_119630 | JGI IMG/M metagenome (GOLD analysis project Ga0181612, IMG submission 119630) | Hoatzin crop microbial communities from Cojedes, Venezuel. Combined Assembly of Gp0051906, Gp0051904, Gp0051908
GCGAAAGAGTCACCACCAGTATACATATGGCAGGAAGACTGCCTCCCTTTGCCGCCCCCCGGCAGGTGACTGAAACCCCGGCCGCCACAGGTCAAGCGTGCTGCTCGGGTGGTGGGTCTGTATCCAGCCAGCCAGCGTTCCGGCCAGGTGATGGCCACATTCTGATGGCCACATTCTGGTCACATGATGAAAAAGACTATTTTGTCTTTGAAAAAAAGAATGTCAGACTTCTGTGGGGATAAGTGACGGATTCTTACCCGGGCTGTGGTTCCTGTACTGCAGCTACAGAGGTCTAAGGAGCAGTTTAATAGATCTGGGCAGGGTAACATTCCTCCTGCTCAGTAACTGAGGAAAAAGCTTCTGACTGGCATGGGGCTATGTCGAGACTGGAGGGAGTGTTTCCATTGCCTAATTACCTGGATTTTCAGTTGCTGTTGGCTTTGGGGCAGCCCATTAACACCTCAGGGTGCACCATAACTTAGTTACTTGGGGTCTTGAAGCGTCCCCCAGAGGCACATATATGGTTTAAAGCTGCCTCTGTCTTGCTCTTCCTCCCTCTTTCCCCTTCCACCCTGAAACTACAGGTTTTCTGCCATGCTTTGGTGAAGTGCAGCAAATAATGTAATTCTTTATACATATAACATCCTGGTTTGTGCAAGCAATTAGGAAACTGAATGCCGTGCCCAGATGGGGACCTGATCCTGTATGCCTTGGCTTCAGTCCTGCATTAGATTTGTAGGGAGTGTGACCTACATTCTCTTCCAAAGAAGGCTGGGTAGGAAAGGACATCTGGTTTGGATTGCGGCCACTAGTAAAAACTCCTATGAAGCAGGGAAGAGCTGCAAGTGGTCAGGCAGGGATGCATCTGTTATCATAAAACAGGATACATACAATCACTGCTGAAGAAAATAGACAAATAGAAAATGTAAACTAGATTAGGTGATGTCCAGTAATGAAGGAGGGAATGTCTAGTCTGTTCCATTTTGTAGGCAAAGTGTCTGCCCCCATGCCAGCCACCTGCTAACATTAAGAACAGACTTGTTCTGACCACAGTGAGATTGAGCGCCTCAGTGACAATGCGAGAAAAGCCGAAACCATCAAGAACTGTGAGGCTCATGGGCAGGCAGCCACTTTCCCAAAAGGGGAAAAAAGTTGACAGCAAGTAAGTCCCATCACCTTCAGGACAGTGTTAACATCTCCTGACTATCCCTAAAGACATGCTGCTTCCCAAAAATCTGCGTCAAAGTGTCACTATTTCTGCAACTCATCTGTCTTTTTGATCTCTATTGTGTCTTCCTCTCCTGTCGCAAAGATACTGCTGGAAGCAATGCTGGGCAGATCAAAAGATCTGCAGAAAGGGGCGGAGATATGGAGATCAGAAACTCAAGTGGGACTTCTGTGAAACCTCCCATTTGACAGGAGCCACAGCCTGAAGGTGAACGTGTAGCTATGCCTACGATCCTGGAAGGATGTTAGTTTACCTTGACTATTGGTGATATTCTGTAAGTTGCTGGAGAAGTATTGAGCCCACAGTAAAAGAAGAAAAACATCTTTGAACAGTCATTTGCTAACCTGGAAATAATCTAAGAGTTAAAGGGAGAGCTGGCAAAACCCCATATACAAAGCTAAACGCCACCAACTTACACAAGGGTCAAAAAAAGTACAAATAACAGAGAGAAGTTTATTCGTCATAGTCACAAGGACAAGAAACAAAACAGCAGGTCAGCCATGAGTATCTTTAAAAACCACACTAATGGAACAAAATATAAAGAATAAACAAGAAAACCTGAAAATCTTAGTAACTGATCATGATTACCACTGAACTGGCGTCACAGAGACTTGGTGGGAGAATTCAGGTGGATAGAATATTGTTATAAAGGATATAGATAGTTCAGGAAGGAGAAGCAGGTTAAAAGCAAGGATGGATATCATGTGCTCTAATTTCCAAAATGGAGCTCAAAGCATATGCATGATGATAAAGAAACATACATAGGCAATCTCACAGTTTGGGTCTACTACAAAGCATTAAGTCTGGAAGATCAAGTGAAGGATATTTTTTTGTAAGTAGCAGAATCTTCTTCTAAGGGCCTATACTCTGTGTGCTTTCATTCTCAAACTTGGTAAAAGCATGCTGTGGAACACATTGCTCAGCAAATTCTTGGTTGATGCTAGTTAAAAGGGAAGAACTGAAGATGAACCAGTCTTCCCAAAGAGCTGAGGGTTTTTTTCCTAGGGGCTGTTTTCCAGTTTTTAAGAGACTTCCTCAGATATTCACTCACTGGCTTCCCCTTGGCCAAAGGTAAACTTCAGGGTCTTCTGGACTTGCTGAACAAGTCCCAGGCATCCTTTCAGGTCTGATGGTATCTGTGGTTTCCTCGAAGCAAGAACATCAAAGGCAGCAAGGAATTCAGCTTCCCTAGCACTGTTGTACTGAATAATGAAAATGTAGGAACCATGTTAAAAGCTCAGTGAAGATCAGGCTCATTTTAATCTGGATTCATCTTAGCTTCAGAGTCCTTTTGTTTGGGCTTTGAATTCAGAGCCAGACTTCTATTAGCTTTTACCTTTGTCCGGGAGATTATTCTTGTCAGACGTCTTTTCAGCCCCATGACTGAACTAGACCTCTCAGCCAGGACTAGATAAGCCACAATTCATCTTTCTCAATTTGCTGGTTGGGACCCTATCCCACATTCCGCTGTTTTTTCCGCTCACATTTGCAGGCTGCCTTCATAAATGCTGTACACTGTGATCAGGGGTGCACATTGTGACTGTGTCTTGACTCCTGAAAGGTGCAGTGTCTCAGGGAGACAAAGAATGGACTTCACTGTCAGGCAGTTAATTTTGAGTGCTTATAAGTTCCTGTTTCACTCAGTCAAGTTGTGATAGTTTCTGATTTTTATGGACATTGAAAGGACCTGAGAAAACGTTCAATACTTTCCTCTGTGTGAATGGTCAGAAACTGCAGTCTGAGGAATGTACATAAAACATGACAGCATTCCATTGCAGAACATCAAGGGCAACATCACTTGGGTGAAGTGATTGTGATAGACAGAACTCACATCATTGTAAGAGAAGAATGTAAAGGAGCAAAAATAAAACAATAGTCTTTAGGAAGATAAACTCTTCTGAAGTTAGACAATTGGGAAGTAAGCTCAAGAGAAAAGGATATATGGTGTTGTGACAGCTGAAATATTTTGTACCTTTTATTGGATCAGACTTGACCAAATGCGTCAACTGTAGCAGCTGGCTAGTGTGATTAACACCAACTAAAAAAGGTAAAACCTCTGCTTAGAATAAAATAAGGGCACAACAAATGTTTTTAATTTTTTTGACACAATGCTTAATTATCCCAGAATGAAGTTCATCATGGCCACCTCATATTTGCTAGCAATTGTTTTGGAGGACACAATGAAGACCAGTGAGAAAAATACTAAAAAGTCAAATGTAATACCAGTTCTTTTAGAAAGGCAGAGGAAGAGCAATGGATTTCTGGCTGGCCACAAGCCTAATTATCTAGAGATTTTTTCCATAATTCATAATGAAGTTTTAAGCCCCAAAACACAAGAAGGAAATAAGTAGCAGCCAATCTGAATTTGTGAAATTCATCCACTTGAGGAGTAGGAATTTTTCAGTAACTAATCATGTTAAATCCATTTCCCTTCCTCTTAAAACAGGGTAACTGGCCACAAGTAAAGTGGAAAAGTGATAGGTCACAGATATTCTGACTGTATGACACCATGTTGCATTGTATTGAACAACCATCTCAGCACTGTTTAAGGCCTGAGCTGATGTATTATGTCAGGTTTTGGGGCACCAAACTCCTAGAAAGACACAAAGTAGAGTCCAAGGGAGAATAACCAGGTCACAACAACATGACATATATGAAAAATTGGAAGAGGTGTATTGTATTTCTTTCTCTAGAATAAAGAAGACTGATGGGCCATGAGAACAGCCTTTGATTTTATTTACAACAGCCTTTTACAGGAATTATTTGTTCTTTCTGGTAGACAGAACAAATTTGCTCTGGCAAATTCAAATTAGGCCTTTGGAAAAAGCTTGCTGACTCTAAAGATGGCAAAAAGGATTTTGTGAGAGGGCTGTGAAGTCTTCACCACTGAAAATGTTTAAGAATGCACTTAAGAGCAACATCGCTCATAAATTAGACCTGACTAGAGAGAGGGCAGAGACCTCTCAGGGGACCCTTATTTTCCAGCGATTCCCGGACATAAAGTCAAATGTCTGTAAACTGTGGTTTCTGCGCCATCCAAGGTAGAAGATGTGTTTACAGGGCAAGAGAGTATCCATGCTTCACCTACCACGGGTAGCAGCAGAAACTATGGTGATACACCATTGGGTTAGATGCTGAGGTGTTTAGCCGGGATCCCTGCTATGCTCTGTTTTTACTCACGCTAACATTATTCTTTGTCACCTGTGCTGCAGTCAATCTTCTCCTGTGGAAATGCAGACTGGTCTTAGACTTTTGCTTTTTTCCAAGTCATTTACTATCTTTGTGTGTTCTCCATTCATGTGCAGATTTCTATAACTGATAGTGAGTAATGATGATATCTAGCTTAGAGGAAAGTTTTGCCTGAATATATAATCTTTCTGAATTGTGATTAGAGTTTCCAGAGTCCCAGGTAAATTAGAGCATTTGGCTTTCCATTGTTTCAGAACTTATTACTGAAGTAGCTAAATGTTCAAGAACATAAAAATGTACAAATGGGTGTTAGGTGGATGGAGGTAGTAAGATTTTTCTGGCATGAAAAGCACAGTATTTATGAGTTAATTTAATTGGAGAAGAAAAATATTGAGTAGGTGATGAAGTAAAAATGATGACTGTGTATTGTGTTTTTGCCATGCAGCTGAACAAACACATTCAATGACAGACTTTGGCAGGAGCTGCAAAGATGTTCTTGACAATGGCATGAATAAATATTAGGTGCTGTACACAATTTGCTGTATTCCAGGCCTTGAGCAAAACCAGGTGAGCTTTGCCTGGAAAATGTGGAAGAAACAATGTAAGCATGTTGGGAAAATGTAAACATCTAGAGTATTCTCCCCAGCTGCTTTGCTGTAATATTTTCATTTGCATCAGCAACAACTCTGTCATTTTTTATCTGCTCTACTTTCATTGCACATCTAGGAATCAATTAAACTCCCAGCTGCTTTAGAGTTCATGGTAGGCACTTCAATAATATTGCCTAAATGAAGGACTTTATACCTGCTAAACAGAATACACTGATCAGGCTTCCTTTCCATTGCTGCAACTGGTTTACAAAAATAGAAAGGAAAATAAATACTTTGAGATTCTTGGTGGTCAGCACAGAAGCAGAGAGGATGTCTCCCAATAATTTAAGGTAGAAATCAGAGAGAGGCTACATAGCATGGATGTGGGCTACGATAAATAACTAGGAGTAAGAGAAAAGCTTGCCAATATATCTATTAAAAGAAGGAGTATGACAAGATGGTGGAGAATTTCCTTTTACAGATGATTTTATCTTAAAAGCTGGTTTACAGCTGTAGTCTCTTGTTAGAACCTACAGCAATATTGTTAACTCAAGCACAGTCGACTGGTGAGGAGAAAAGAGAGATGGGAACATTCTGCAGAAGTTCTCTACTCTTTATTCTGACTCATCTGAGTAAACTTTAATTCAAGGTTGGTCTTCACATCTTCAGTGTTCAGAGGAGTAGTGTCAACAGCACTGCTTTTTCATCTTCTTTTTGCAATTTGGGAGTATTCCTATTTAGTGTTGCAACAATAGTTTCCACTGACAAATAAAAGTTAGGCTAAATGCGGAATTTTCTCTCATTAGTTCTATTTTCTACTGGTCTTCTTTGCAAGTGTGCAATGTTCATTTCAGAAGCAGTGTTCTTAAATGTATTCCTCCCTCTGTGTCACTCCAGAAAGCAATGGGGACAGTCTAGCTGGAATCTTGAAGAGAAAGCTGATGTGGTCTGATACTTCTACAAGGGATAACAGTGTCTCTCCTCCTTTATGACACAATGTGTTTGTGTGTCTGGGATTCTTCAGGGGGTCCCAGGGAGAATAAACCTGCAACAGAGAAATCACTGGCATAGCTGGAAAGGAGAGAGACAATTTATGCCACTTCTGCTGTTCCTTTTTTGGAACAAGTCCCAGCCATCGTTTAGAGCAGCTTCAGGCTCCTTGACCATCTATAGCCTCATGGGGACGTTTTAGTAGCTAAGGACAGGTGTCGTATTAAGCTGCCCAACCCGTACCTCCTCTTATTCACTTGTTCTCCCTGTTTTGTGAGAGATGGGAGAGTTGGTGAGGATGTACAGCAGCTTCAAGAACTTCAAAGGGACTGGGCCTGGTACATTTTAGTTGTGCCATTTTTTTTGCTGAAAATAAACAAAGCAAAATGAAAATCCATCTTGTGGATTTGGCTTTGTCTCCTCTCTTCCTTTCAGAAGTGAAACCAGTGGATTCAAACCCTTAAAACACATACTGTGAGTAGAGCAGCAGCAGCATATAGTGACATACTGGTAAAAAAAGTCTAAAGACTCTATTTTTATATACAGTCTTTAGATATCAAGATGTTAGATATTATAGGAATAAAAATAACTCCCTTCAATCTAGAACAGTTTGGATAGCTGAGGATTTTTGCTGTATTGCTATCTGCAATGATAATTTTGTGTCGGAGTATGTGCCATTTGGCTTTCTCCTTTAAGTTTGTAGAGAGGGTTGATTTGCTCAAAATTACAAATATACATCTTGTATGACATCTGTTCCTTAGCTGTTGTCTGTGATTATTAAACAAGTTGGACAGTAATTTTCTGGCTCAAAAGGCTTCCGGAAAGGCAGATCAGGAGACATCCGGATTGGTTTGCAATTGCATATTGTATGAGGAAAGTGGAGAGTTTCTTCTGAGCCTCAGTTAAGAGATTACTTCATCAGGCCGTTATTATACCTGTTAGAATCATTCCCAAATACCTGTTACAAGGGGATGTTTTTCCAGACTAATTATGTCTCACCTAAGGACATATATGGACATATTTTCAGATATGCTTGGCAAGCTAAAAACTTAGGTCTTTTTTTAAAAAAAAATGGCATATACTTTGGGAATTCTAGTCCTAATTACAATTTCTGTGAAAAGCTTGAAAATTTGGGCCTCAGAATCTTAATCAGATAACACAATGTTTGCTCCACAGTGATATTTGTTGCATTAACACTGTCTAGAGATCTGTCACTTGTGTCGTGTCTCACTAGGGTCTTGACAACAAGGATAGCAGTCAGGGAACATCAGCAGCGCGTGCCTGGCGTCTGTGGCTGTCACACGTGTGTGTTGGGCACACAGAAAAAGTGCTGCTTTGAACTACCTTTTCTGAGATATTTTACACGCTTCACCTATCTGATGTTATGCAGTAGGTCTAAGCATACCCGACCTGAAAGGATTCCTCACTAAACAGGGACTTCCCTGTTTCTGTGTAGGGTCACCATTGTGAATCAGCTTCAGGAAAACAACTGAATGTTCTCATACATGAATCTTGGGGCAGAGGTTACTACCCTACTTCATAAAAGTTGAACATAATAAGACGAAAAGTTATTTAATAAAAGAATAGCAAGATATCACTAGCAAGTTAGCCAGTTCCAAATCATGAATATTGACTTACAGAGCTTTGTCTTTACCCTGTAGTTCTTAATTGCAGAACCTAAAAAAACATACAGAGAAGCAAATTTTTGAACAAATAAAGCTATAGTTCAGCACAGGAAGGTTTTCACGGGTGCAATCTGTTGTCAATGTAAAACCAGTATCAATTTTTATTGAGGTTAATGAAAGCAGTGTTGGTAAGTTAAAGGGTAAGCAGACCAAGTGAGTAGGAGCAACTCTGAATCTGACTTCAGAGCCAGAATAAGTGAGCACTTTGATCAGAGAAGATATGAATACTCTTAGGACATCAAGGGGCCAAGGGACAATTTCTCAATCCCCTTGCTAAGCTTACATCTACTCATGCAGTCCACTTGCTCCTGAAGACCTTGCTTAGGCATTGATATTTATCTGGTTTTGTTTCTTGCATATCATCTGTGACAACACTTAAACAAAGTCAGTAGGAGAGTAGAAGTTTTTTTTATCTTATGGTATGCTACCAGGCTCAACTGGTCATGGAGAAAATAATTCTTAGAAATTTTTTCATCAAATATCACACAACAGTTTTAGAAAGCCCTTAAACACAGTTATTGAAATAGTTTCAGCTATTGCAGCTGCAGGTACATAGATTTTTCCAGTGGCATAGCCATGTTTTGAAAGATTGTGAAAGTTAACTCTTGATTTCATTGGAGGGTATTTAAAATTACAGTCAATACTTGTAATGAAGCCTACTCCTTTGATTAATCTTTGGTTCTGACTGGGATTTCAGTGTGATTATGCTGCCAGATAGAAAAGTTCTTGGCTCTGTATGCTTCCTCTTTATTTCTACAGAATTATAGAAATGGTTCATTTACTGAAAATACCAGGACAAATACTGACCTATATTCAGATCTTTGCTCTTCTAATCTGCACGTTTTTGTGGCGAGGGATTTTTTTGAGTCAGTTATTGCCTTCATTTCAATACACTGGTTGTACTTTATAGTTAATTTGGGATCATATTTACAAAACTCCTAAAGAAACAGTTGTTTTGTAGATATTGCTCAGGAATATTATATACATAAGCATCAGTAATTACTTTAATTTGTGGTTAGTTAATAATACACAGCTGATCACAGTACTGTAAGGGCCATCTCGATTTACTTCTTGTGCTCTTTAAGAGGTATACAAGCAAATAAGATCTCTTATCTGACAGACTGTCAGCTGTATGAATGGAGAGGGAATGTTAGAGATATGAAAACAATTTCTGGTCACATTATTACATTAATGTCTCTTTAAGGATTTTAGTCCAAAAAAATTATTCTGTGTTACCTTTAGTATTAAATAAATTAAAACCAAATTTTGATTTCCGAGACAGAAATTTTACAAAACCTGTGGGTTCCCAATTTTGTAAGTTCCTGCAATGGTCCGGACTCCCAAGCCACAGAACAAAGCCAACCTTTTCTCTAAGCTACTGTGCAGTTTCTTGGCAACTGGTGATAAACAGACATTGCTTGTTAGGAAATCTGTCTTCCTTTTTCTTATTTTAGATGTAATCTGGAATGAAAATCAATGCTGTCATCATACAGGCTGCAAAAATAACAAATAAAATAATATTTATAATATAACTTGGGATGTAATATTAGATTAAGCCTTTAGGCTTAGCCATATTGCAGCAAAATGTTTAACATGTTTTCCAACTCCAAGCGACAATAACAAAAATAATAATTCCCATTCCAGGCATTGCCTCCCTCCTGCCCATTTGCTCCTGGATGAGAACAGAAGCTGCTTTCTAAACCTGAGTGCTTTGAAGCTACTCTGATACATGGCAATATGAAACTCTAAGATAGCTTTGGATCCCCATCCCAGATCCTTGTGGATTTAATAAGCAGAGAAGGGAAGTGAGATTGCTTACTTGTCTGAAAAAGACAGGGCACTACGCTTTATGAGAGCTGGAACTAACTGAGTAGGAACTTCAAGTCAAAATGAACAGTTTGTAAACCTTTGCCATCCTCTTGTTAAGCTGGAAGACATTAACACCATCGAACCCAACCTATGGATATTCACAGACATATTTGAAAAGAGAGAAGCTGGTATTTGAGCCAAATGGCAGTTCCCGATAAAAACTAAGCCATATAGACACCAATCACAAGTACAGATTCTAGGAAACTGTTTTGCAATCAGAAATGTTAGCAAAGGAAAACCAGCAGACAGGGAAGCATGCAGGCAGACACAAAGAAAGAGCTCAGAAGCAGAACTCTGCCTTGGGGCAGAGAACCGAGTGGAAGGCTAGATTAGGAAAATGTGTGCAAAGAGAGTATTTATTCTTATTCTGGTGATTTTGCACTAATTCTTCCTAAACGTGGCTGTCTGGAATGACATATTCTGAATATTATCAGTTCCTCCCTTTGACAGAAATGACTCTACAGGTTCCTAAACATCGGACAATTTTAGCCACTGTTCCAGTCATTGGGAGAATTTCAACCAGGTTGAGTGTCTGAACATCATTAATTTAAAAATTTCACTAGAATTTTATGTTAGTGATTTTGTGTTCCAATTAAAAGACATTGATACAGGAACGGGTAAAATGATGTTCTCCATGTTCTGGAAAATATTTTTTCTGTATTCTGAAGTAATGAAAATATTCACCAAACCTAGAAGCCACCTCTTTGTTGCTACCTTGGATTCTAACACTCCTATGAAGTTTGCTGGGAGGACATTGGATATCTTTAAATGTGGAAAAATATAGAATTAAACTTTGAAAAACAAGGCTTAAAGAGCTAAGCAATTATTGATGAATAGTACTGTGTAAAAATCCAAAACACACTGTTGTAGATGGAGCCAACCTGAGAATTTGATTTGAGTAAATCATGAATTAACTGTGAAATAAAGTGTGTCAACATTTGAACCATATTTTCTTACTGATAATTAATCTTGAAGAATTATGCAAATCTGAGGAAGCAGCACAAGACCTTCTTAGTGGACCAGGATTTTCTAGGAAAACTTTTGCTCTCTGCCAAAAGTTTCCCATACAACTATTTTCATCCTTCTTTAAAGGGTCAGTTGTGTTCCCATCTTGAAGTACAATCTAATGCAAATTTTCTCCAGGAAAAGTGAATTACGTGGCTAATTCTATCATGCAACAATAATTTTTTTGGGGGGAAAGCCTTCAAACAAAAAAAAATAAAAGAGATCGTGTTATTGCACTTTAGCAAGAACATATAATTAATAGAACTGTAGAGTAAAATAGTCACCTGCAGCTGTTAAACCAAATACATTCACTGTAAGCACGAAAAATTCTGCAGGAAAATAACATTTAAAATAGTAATTATTTGAAAAGTACTTACTGTTCCTGCAGTTCCTTTGTTTAGTGAATACATTTCAAACATCGGTGGCACACTCGAAGTCTGACTTGAACTCTCTCTTTGTGTTGCTTTGTAGTTAATGGCAAACAGGACTTTAACCTTACCTCCCAAGGGCTATGTTACTTCTTCCTTAGCTAGCTAAATAAATACCTGGTACAATTTGACTGTGCAGTTCCCCATTCTTCTTCTTCAGCAACGATGTTTAAAGAGTTTCTGTCCTCAGATGATTTTTCCTGACCCACACCTGCCTCTCTAGTTGTTTTGATACAAATCTTTTTAAAGAGATGTAAGAAAATAGGTGAGGAAGCAGGTTCAGATCAAAATACTCCTCTGCTTTTGTCTACCTTTTCAGTGCTATTTTAAATTGGAACCCAGTTCCTTGAACCAGTTTCTGTGTGTCCCTACAAAGCATCATGTCTGCACAACAGAAAGGATGGGGCAGGGCAGGAATGGGGGTTGTGAGCAGGAGGATAGCGAGTTGCTTACACCGGAACTGCCACCGAAAATCAGAGATTATAGCAGTATTGCAATCTAAATCAGAAAAAAAGGCTTGGCACCAGAAAGTGAGTTTAAAAAGGTAGGAAAAAGAAGAGAGTAATGATTAATTCACTAGAAATATGGTGAGATACAAGCAGATCACATCAATGCACCTGTTCCCCACTTTTTGGCACAGCATAAAATAAGAGATTAAATGTTTCTTTCTATATATATTATCTGGTGGTGCATGTGTGTGAGAATATACATAAGCAAGCAGGCACATGTGCAAGTTTCTTTATTCCCTCCTGGTTATGGTGCTTGGCATGGGAACTGAGCAAAGAGGCCTGGAAGCAGGAAAGGGAGGTGGCGACGAACATGTAAGATGCCGCTGGATCCGGTCCTGTCAGCAACAATCAGAGAAGGAGACTGCTAGAAACACGGGCTTGGGCGTGGTTTTGATTTAAGATACGCATCATAATTAAACTGAGAAAAATATATTCATTTTGGAGAATGGAACTCTGACAAGTTCTGTCAACTTTGATTCTATCTCCACAATTTTTTGAGATAGTGTTTTTAAACAGGGATGTAAACTTGTAAAGTGGCTGAGCCCCCTTTCCTTCTGTAGTCTGCATAATGCAAGCAGCCGCTTAGGACAACAAAGATCTCACTCTAGATTTCCCAAATTGGAACTGGAAATGTTTAGATTATAATTATTTTCAGTGGGTTCATATGACAACCTCATATGATTTTTACATGAATGGCTTCTTGAAGTTTTAATTATATGTCATTTATTGAAGTTTATATTCATCTCTTTCTAAGTTTTGAAAGCAAGAGGTTGATTTAATTGGTTTTCAAGGAGCTGTTCCATTCATTTCCTATTGTTCTAAGGCATGTATCATCTCCCATTTAATTATTTTTGTTAGAGCACAAAAATTATTGTCTGTTTTCTGTGCTAGCTCCCATCCTTTCCTGATAGCTGCATGTGTAACTGCTGTAACCTTGTCTGGAGGACACTTTTCTAGTGTCAGTAGATTTCTCTTTAAATTTCTATGTGAGGTTGCATGAATATAGTGGAGAACAGAAATATGACCTGTAATTGTTTCAAATGCTATTATTTATTTTTAAAATAATTTATTTGACAAGTCCTAGGCTTAGCTAGATCCTGCAAGAGTGCTCTTGTGAAAAGCACCTCTTCTCAGCTTGGGTCCTGGCATCCCTGGATGCGCCAGACGTCCTTTGGAGGACATGTCCCACGCTGGCCTGGCAGCTGCCCTGCCTGGTGGAGACACGCAAGCAGCAGATCTTCCACAGCCACTCTCTCTCCAGAATGGTCAGGTGCCCACTGTAATCCAAAGCTTGCTCAGGTTTTTTCTACCTGCTGCTTACCCCTCTGAATCTCCCAGCTCTGCCCTGTCTGGTCTGTGCTTTGTCAGCGTGTGCCAGGAGTAAGGGTTGTCTGCGATAACCGAGTTCTTTTTGACCCTGACGGAGCAAGGGACTGTTCCCGTGAGCTGCTGAGCTGGTGGCAACTGCGAAAGGGTGGTTGGCCGGAAGAGCTGGGTGACAGTAAGCAGCTTTGAAGAAGTGAACTGGTGGTGAGGCAACAGCTGCTGGAGGATACGTGAACCAGCCCCGGGTGTGCTGTGCAGGGAATGGAGCTGCAGATTATGTGTCCTCAGATGTTCCTTTCCATGTGGGCTAAACAGGCAGGCAGCCTCATATGGGTGATGTGCAACCTATTGGCGGATTCACAAAATAAGCTTTTCTCACAGATGCTTTCCACAGTGCAACTGTGATTTCTGCTACCCGCTGGCCCTAGTGATGAATTTTCTAGTTGCTTTTCATCTTAACCAGCCTTGTACTGCTCTAGAAATTTCCTCAGCAGTTTTGCTGGATGCTTTAATCGTGTTTACAATACCTATGCAGTGTCAGCAACAATGTTCTATCTTACGTGAAGTCTATCATCAGCCCTGTTTCAATTCTGTTTGTTTACTGTCATGTTAATTATTTTTTCCAGAACTGGTCATGTTTTCAGTAGTGGACTAGATCTTCCATGTGTCAACTCTTCGGACAAAGAAGCCCATTTGTTTAGCTCTTAGTCTTTTCTTTATTCATCAGCCGCTCTTTTTTTTTTTTTTGCCAGTTTCCAAATTGGCAAAAAATAAATGGGTTCAGAAGTATTACACTGAAGTCCAGCAGTGCTGGATTCAGAGTTGAGTGAGTGAAGACAGACTTTATAATTCCTAGACAGAGGGATAAGGGAGAAAGCAGCTGATAAATGGCTGTTATTGTGCTCCTTTTAGTCACAGACAGAAATCATTTTCTCTAAATGTACTGCTATTATTTTTATTAAGCTATTTAAAAAACAGAATCTTTTCTCCCAAGTTTGAGATGATACCTTCTGTTGGGTTATCATTCTATGTGCTTATGTATGTATGAACTGCAGGTGACTATTCAATAAATCCATTTTTCTTGTCATTAATATTAGAAGATTTCCAACTTCCACTTGCATGCTTTATTTATGATCAAGTTCTTGCAATCAGAAATGTGATCTTTAATAAAATGAAATGTATGTGTCTGATGGAAAGAAGCATTAATCATGCAGAAAGCAACCAACACAAATTTATTTCTTTTTGCCATATTGTCACATTGTATTTCTATAGGTTAATCATGATTTGTAAGTAATATGTAAACATATTTTAAAAGAAGTACTTTCCTTTAATGCACTGTGAGTCCAAATAAACCAGAGTATGTTCGGTTTCCTCTCCTATTCAGAGAGCAGGGCAATCCAATGTTCACTTACCTGTGCTTTGCCTCTAGGTATTTCTATTATCTTGCATGTTGTGGATACCAAACTGACAGGCGTGCAGTTCCTTGGAGGATATGTTTTAAATATCAGGACCACAGTAAAGTGATTCCAATTTTTCATAACATTACTGAAAGGTAGCCCATTCTTTGTAATAACCATTAGTGCTCTCTTGAATGCATATAAATGATTGATATTGATATTTCATTTATTTACACTGTTCCATCATGTTAAAAACCCACCTCCTGCAAAACAACTAATCTGCAAGTTTGCTAATATTCTGCTTAGGGGAACTTGGAATGTTTATTTAACAGTAAACTCATTTTAGTGCTTATTCTTTTGGCAAAGAACATTTTCAGACCACCAACCTTTTTACTGAGTGAACTGTACTGTATTTAAATCATACAAATATGAAATATGAATCACACAAATGAAAAAAGTGTATTCGTGGCAGAGCTGTAACAGCCAAGAAGGTGCGAATGAAAAATGACTGAAAAAATTCTTTGAATAGCTGCATTAATTTCTACAAGAATTAATTGTAGTTATCATTGCATCCCTTTTGTGCTCACTGTTATCAACAGCCACTAATCAGTTGGATCTCACAGGCCCGTGCAGAAATGTAAACTGACCTGCACAGTCTTCTGTCCTAGGCTCAGTCTGGCACTGCCATGCACAGCTGACTAGGGCTGGCCCTTCAAGAAGCAGAAAAAGTGGAACAGGCTCAGCCATATCTAGGCAGCGCAGCTCAGCCCTCAAATGCAGAGCAGTTTCTGTTACATAAACAGATAAATTAATGAAAATCAGACAAAGAACTGCTGTGTGTCACTGATGGAGCATTGTCAGGCATACACAAAGGCTTCCAGTGGTGGATGGGTGGGTAAAACAGAGACATTCCCATCACCCGTTCCTCCTGCTTGTACCATGTCTGCCGCACACACCGTAACATCACCTGGATGTTGGATAAAGCTGCCGAGGCATGGGCTGATGCTGGTGCTGGAAACCCAATGGGGCTTTGGCACGGGATTGGTTTTAATGTGCTGAACGTGATCAACGGTGAAGTCTTCTGAGTACGGCCAGAACTTGAGACACAGGTAATCCTGAAAGCTTAGGTGCCCTGAGGTTTTGCTGGCTGGGAGACTGTGTGTGGGTGTGGGCAACTGAGGGTCTAAATTCTGATCTTGGATGCCTACAATGGCGATTGATCCTATATCCACCTGAACCCCATCCTTAGCCCTCAGTGAGCTGGAACATTGTTTCTACGGGAAAACCTTGAGGAAAAGAGCCTTAATAGTTGTAAATAGGCATAGTACTGCCGAGTGTATTGAAGCTCACACAATACGCACTACACGAGGATTTAGCCCTCTGTCTTTATGTGCAGTCTTCTGTAGTCAAATCAGCAAGTAGCGGGGATTAGAGGCAGCTCATTATGGAGGAGCCACAGTCACCCATGTTCTCTCTTTGGGAGGTCTTACTCTTGTTCTTTCATGATTTCTATAGCTGTACCAATGCAGAACAGAGGTCACTGCCACTTAGAAACTAAGTTTTTTAGACTGAAGCTACACAACAGAAGTTCTGGCTGCTGAGGCTCCTCTCTGGCCTGTGTATGGGAGAAGGGATCTGCAAAGCTGTGCAGCTGGCCAAGGAGAATATCTGTGCAATCTAAGGATCTTTGTCTTCTCTTCTTTTTATATCTCGCTTCCCCACATTTATTTTCTTCATCTCTTCCTTTCTTGCTTAGTTAAAGAACTGTTCCTATTCAGCAGCCTGTTCAAGATCCATTCAGGACTGTCACTTAGTGAAATACAGAACTGCAGACATAGCAGGACAAGCAGAGCTTTTGAATAACTGGTGGTTGAAAGGCACGGTTTGGCAGTGCTAATTGTACATAGAGTATTGCCCAACTGCACTGCTCTATTTAATGATTTGTCATTGTATATATTTTATAACCCTTTGTTAGCCTTGAAAATTTGCTTAGGCTGATACCCAAAACTCAAAGTTGGTGCCACAATTTTAACTGAAGTATGAAAATATTCCAAACCCCTGCTTCCTCTCAATAGTGACTGTGGTAAATTCCCTGCAATTAAGAAAACTCCCAAGTGGTCTTCTCAAAATGCTGCTGCATATTGTTTCAAATTATGGACCAGAAGTTCTGCATGATTTTGTTCAGTAGACGTACTCTCAGGGGAAGAACTCTGGTGAAGTCACTAGTTTACTTCAGAGAAAATCCAAAAAACACTTTCCCATCATATTCCTGTCTTTTGATACTAATTTACAATAAATATAGGAAGCAAATTCAAAAGTGCTGAGGAGGGGGTTAGAAAGAACCCTGCTTTGAGACCGTTTAGACATAAGTAAAAAACTCAGAGAGTGAGTTTGTCCATGCCTTGAACATAACACAGTTGTGCTTGCATTTTTGCAAGTGAGGCTACCACTGTGAGTTTTGAGTAACACTTTGCTTTTGCCATCAATATCCATCTTCTATAGCATATACAGATGACAATAAACTTCAGAGGGAATTTGGTACATCATGCCTGTATATATGCATTTCTTCTCCAACTGGAACTCAATAATTATAAGAGTCCCAGCTTCCCAGCAGCTGGGAAGGTGAGTTTAGTGTAGAAAATTTGCCCATGTTATTGTGCTTCTGTGGCTTTTAGAATTGCTATACAATAACCCAAATAAGGCACTTCTTAGAGAAGTGGCACTGAGATATACTGATTATATTGATACAACTACAGTGATATAATTATACCAGTATAGTAATATCAGTAAATTTTTTTGTTTAAGCAAGCCTCAAGTCAAATCCTTAACATTATTAAATCGTAGTTCTGCATTATGAACAATAATAATATACAGAGTTTCAGATATTGGAAGTATTTAGTCTGTCCACAGGGGGCCAGAACAGGATTATATCCTTAGAGTGTATTAGTGCTTTGTTTCTTCTAATTTTAAATGTCTCAAGGGATCAGAGCTTTCACCATTTCCATAGAGACACTATTTCACAGCCCATAGATCTTTCTGTCAGGAATATTCACCTTACAGCCTCTCAAATTTTTCCTTTTATGCAAGTTTGGTAGCGTTTTTACCTTCCTTGGATAGCTTTACACGAGAGGTGAAAGGGGAGGAATTAGAGAGAGAGATATCCAAAAAAGTGAAGTCTGAGGAAATCTCTAAATTACTTCCTCTTTAAAAAAAAAAAAGTCACAGCACCACAGACAATGTTGCTCTCATCAGCACCTTTAGCAGTTTGAATGCTGCTATGACAAATGTAAACTTAAGAAGATCTTAATGTCAAGTGGAGAAGGACTTTTGCAAAAACAAGTGAAATTTCTTCTAGAGATAAGAGTAAAATATCGCTTTGATTCACTGTAGTAGGTTTCTTTACATAATCTAACATACCTGCTTTACACCTCAAGGATTTTGTGCTGGTTGTTGGACAGTGAGACCTTGCAATGAAATGGAGAAGTGGGAGTTAACTTTAAAAACATACTGGCTTTCTCCCAAGCCGTGAGTGCTGACAAGTATAACCATATTACTAAAATCACATCAGCAACGTGATATATTAAATAAAAACATGGTCGTCTACAGCCAAAGTAGTTTGTATTTTGTCCATGAAAAAGCATTGTGTTACATCAATCTGTCCAAAAAATGGGGCACATCAGAAAACAATGTTAAGAAGGCTTTTAAAACACATCATTGAGATTACAGCACCTTTAAAAATAAACAGCATTGAATACCAACACAGGTAAAATGTCATTGTGAAACCCAGATCTGAAATTCAACGGCATGCTTTATAGCTTTCCAGTGTGTGATAAAATCTGTTCACCAGATGTACTATCTGTCTCCTGTGTAGCATACTTGAGCATCATCTAGGCCTGAGGCCCATTTATTTCATGTAATTGCCTTCCCTGTGCACACCTTAGGGCACCCTAATTCTCCATTTTATTTCAGGCACTGTACAGGGTACCATCTGGTAGTGTTAAGCTCATCTCATTTTATTGCACCATTGCAGTGGCTGTATCCAGCCCTATAGCGTTCTTTCAATGAAGAGAGAGTTCAGTTACTGCCAGCTATTTATTTTTGCCAGAAATAAAGTAGTTTTTAACTATACAGATATAGAGTTCACATGTATATCAGTCTCACCTGAAACGCAGGTCACTGCTTTGCACCCCACGTGATTAAAAATAAATAAATAAATGGTGAATTGCTGATATTCAGGTACAGCAGAATTGCTGGGATAGCGTTCTCTTCTGTTAAGAGTAGGAGATCTAAATTCTTCTTACTATTCCAAGTAATAATGTCTTTTTAGTATCTCATTTTTATTATTTCTATTAAAATGAACAAAAAAATATTACATCACACCTTAAAAAGGCACCTTACAGGAATAGCTTAATATTTAAAGGTAGCAATATACCTCTCAACTGTAGTCTGTTACAAAGTTCATTTGCTATTTTAGGCCCAAATTTACTTCTGTACATCACATTCCTGCTGTTATCCTCTTGTTTATTCTTGTAGATTATTGCCATTAAAAAAATAGAACTTGAAATTAAGATTATAGAAAACTTCATCCTTTCTAGGTTCTTCTTCTTTGTCTGCCATTTTTAATCATCTCCCTCCTTTTGAGTCTTTGTCATGTATTTTAATAGCCTGATTTTTTTTTAAACTCCATTTTGTGCCAGCAATTTTTTGCTCTTGGTTATTGCTGCTTAGATGTCTGACTACCTGCTTGTGCCTATGAACGAGGGAGTTGGAAGTGCCATTAATTGCTCCCGCAGTTTTCATGTGCAAAAAGGGAGCCTGGGTTTTCAAACTCTGAATTTTGCTGGCAATAGGTTTGATGCACATCAGGTTTGAAAGCGCAGGACTGTTGTCTGCTGTAGAGCTGAATTCTACTTTCCTGTAAACTCTGCTGCCTGCAGAATGGTTGCATGCCAGTGGGGCAGAGCAGCATTACCCTCACTGCTGCAGCTCTACCACTGCTGGAGAGGGAAAAAAACACCTTTGGTAAATTGTGGGAACCATGTGAAACACATTTGTCACCAAGTCAGATGCCCTACAACAAAATACGCAAGTTTCAGTGTTTCTTAGATGTGTGAAATAGACCTCGTTCCTGATGTCAATGGCAGCATGAATGGAAAAAAATGAACTGCTTTTCTCCCCCAGGCTTTTTTAGAATGATTTAGATTACATTTTCATTGCATCCCCTTCCCCTAGTGCTTTCTCCTTAGGTAATGTCAGGACCAGATTAAGGTTGTCTGGGTGCAGCAGAACACCTTCCCTCCTCCCTCCGCCTGTACAGCTCTGTCTCCTCTTTGGAGCAGTAGTTGGAGGGGATATCATCCTTTTAAGAATTATGTCCAAGTGTCACTTGGGAGCAATAGTTATGTCAGGCAATGCTTCCAGACGGAGCTCAGGCGTGTGGCTTTGCCCAGTAATCACAGCTAAGGGCGGCATCTGTCCTTTCTCACTCTGGGCAATAGAAGAGCCTCCCTTCTATTGAAAGACAGAAATGTCCCACTTCTTTCCAGCATGGTTCCAGGCTTTCTGCAAACTCTGGCAGATGCCATTTCCCCAGTGCCACTCCGTTCATGCGTCACTCTTCTCAGCTGTGAGAATCTGAGTGAAACATCGATATGACTGAACGCTCCCAGTAGTGGGGCACTGTCTGTCCTGATCCATCCCCAAGCAAGGCAACTGACGAAAGAAACCCGAGGGGCCTTTGAAAGTGTTGGTTTCAGATAAGTATTTAAGTCGCTCACCTGCCATTTCCAGTGCTGGAAATTACTCATTTTCTGTAATCTGCTGCGTATGACATGAAGATGACAGTGGACCTCCTCAGAAAATAGCTTGGCACAGCTCTGGTGAGCAGCACAAATGAACTCACCATGAAAAAACCAATCACTGTTAAAATGCATTCTCCCCTTCTCCTCACTTTCTCAGTCATTGATTACTAAGAGCCACCACATAGCAAGAACAGCCATATCTGAAAATGCCACCTTCCGGATAAATAAATTCTAACTCAATGAAACTTTAAAAAGGTGGAATTATGTTCCCTTGTGTGAATTCTGTGGTTTGCATTCACTAGCAATGACAAATGTAGGTAGATTCACCTGGATTAGCTGTCTGCATTGATATAAAGGAAGGTGAATGAAATTAATAACTATCATTCTTTGCTGTAGGAAAAGTTTATTTTACTATTTTCAGTCTCAGCTGAAACTGGGAGTACTGGACGGTGACTAGACAAGCTGTGATTCTTAGCAGCAATACAAAGTACATTTTTCTGATGGTTTGTAAATCAGTAGAAGTCTCCAGTGAAAAAACAGGTTCATATTTATTTTCCTGGAGACTTCCACCTCCTTTAATTTACAAGCCACCAAATTCTGTAAAAATGTTCATGATAATATTAGTACAAAGGGTCTTTGCTCCCCTTCACCCCATCAGACAGAACATCCCAGTAATTCCAAATACATTCATCTGCACAAATATGAAGAAGTGTCTGAACAAGCCACCATAGGCCTTAGAGGAGTCAGAGCTCAGAAATTCTGGTAGATAACCGAGTTCTGAGATTTTCCATATGCCAAGATATGATGCTCTAAGGAAGAGAAGAGAACTTCAGAGCTGGCAAGGTGCAGTGGACAGGTGTAGGTGCAGCAGGGCACCAGATGATATCTGTTGAAGGACTGGAGCCTTAAATATAATTAAGACTGTTCATTTGGCATAGCAAAAAAGAAAACTCATAGATTTTTATTGATAAAAATGCAAATGTGATAATTTGAGCTACAAGGGGAAATGTGACGGCACACACTCATTCCTATTAAATTTATTGTCCATTAGCAAAATGCTAATTAACCATTAATCATTTGATAATGTATATGTAGCAAAAGCAGCTCCAATGTCAAATTGTCTAAATAAATAGCACAGTACCCCGTCCAGGTGAAAAATACCATGTTCCTTCACAAAAAGGAAAAGTAGAAATCATTGTTTCCCCTTGCAGAAACTGTAGCTGTGGCATATGTACGGTCGGCCTTTGTTATGACATCGGAGAGTTACGACCAGCTAGTCAATCTTTACCTGCAAGTGGCTGCAGTTAAATGGAAGCAACACTAAAACAGACTTACCCGCCTCTGCAATCGAACTGGGAGAAAACTGTCTTGGGATGCATTGGACAGCGGAATTTGAAAGCCTCACATTCTTGCAAAGGTTCCCTCTGAGCCGGAGGATGGCTTCCTAGCGCTAGTGACTTCTACTCTGAGCTAATTTCTGCTCCACTCCCGTTGCACATTTCTGCATGCACAGGCCCCCGGAGTGCTGTGCAGCCAGACCTGCCAGCATTTCCTGTTTATTTCAGGCGCTGGTATGACATTGGGAGTAACATCTCAGCCTGGAAGTGTATTAAATGAAGCGTGCATGCAAATGACTAGCAAACCATCTTTTCCATTTTACAGAAGATTCTTGTTCCATTGGTTCATTTTGCAAGACTTCATTCTGTAGGTTAGGACAGGCTTTTCTCTCATTATAAAAAAATTCCTAATAACCAGTCCCACATCTGAGACAGTGAAGATTAAAATCAACCATTGTGTAGTATATGAGAAGTAACAATTTTTCATGGGCTTTTTACTGCGCATTTGGGATTATGATTTCATATTATGCAAATGCATTTTATGAAACCATAACACAGGAATGTGTACTATTGTTAATACACGTTTGCAGCCTAGCATGTGAAGTCGCCAAAAGAGCCATTCTGGTGTCGTCTTTCATTGTGTATTATGGATAATAAACAAAACATAGTTAGATATATTCGGTATTACAGAACAATAATAATGAAAATTGCATCCTGTCATTGATACACATCAACAGCGTGTATCCTGGTAGCTCAGAAAGACATCTCAGTGTGAATGCATGTTAAGCAAAAAGAAAAAGTTGTCTGATTCATAGCAGGAACAGGAACTGTTTGAGACAGCTCTGTTTGCTGTACTTAGAGGCAGGGATGGTAATCAAAATTCTGCTTGTTCCTCATTTCTTTCAGCTTCGCAATGGCATTATCTTTGTCACTGGAGTCCTTGGCTACATGCTAGTTCCTGTGTATCACAGTCCTATTTTACAAAGTACCATAACAGGCCTCAAAATAACTGTTCTTATGTTTGTTTTCTAAAGAACTCCAAAGATGCAACGGGTGTGTGAGCAGCATAGCTGCTACTGCGATGCCTTGCCTGGGACGCTAACCTATAGGGAACACCAAATGTAATGGTTAGGTTGGTGAGGCCATTCAGGCATGGAATCATAGTTATTTATTATTTCTTCTTAAATTAGTAATGAAAAAGGAAGTAGTTTAGCAGCTTTCCCACTTCAGCCTGATTTTTGCACTTTAGGTGCAAAAAAATCCCTGTTAACGTTCCTGAAAAAACCTGTATCAATATTGGCTTGTGACTTACAGGTGTGCTCCCATTTCCACTTATTTCATGGATCTCAGACCTGTGCAGAGTGTCCGTTTTCCTTTCTGCAGCACACAAAGGCACACTGGCTAGTTTTATTCTTCTGTAATGTACAGAAGTGCATCTTCCTACCTCTTACCTGTTACTGTTGCTTCCATGGGGTCACAACTTGTCAGCTACAAATCTGTGCCGTGTTAATAAAACCAGTACTCACGTAGTGTCATTGTTGGTGTTTCTGATATCCCAGAATGATATCTGGGGCCACATCTGTGCTTGCCAAATCTGAAAGAGACAAAAACAAAGGGGAAAAACGGAACCGTTCTGCTGTTCCCCAGGTGAAGTCATTAATAAGGGCAGCTTTCCAGGGTGAATGAAATGGTAATTATTATTTTTTCTTGGTCAAATGTATTCTGGTACTAAATTAGGTTCAGTCCATTTGCTAGAGATGTTTCTAGTGTAATCTTGCCCATATAAGCTGAAATATTGCAAAGGCTTTAAATGTCTTGTAGGTTGAGTTTTGTCGTGGTTTAACCCCCACCAGACAGCCGCTTGCTCAACCCTGCTCCCCCGCCAGTGGGATGGGGAGGAGAATGGACAAGAAGTAAAACTCATGGGTTGAGATAAAGAGGGTTTAATAAGACAACAGAGGAAATGATGATGATTATGTGATTATAATAACAATAATAAGAATAATAAAGAATATGCAAAACAGGCAGTATGCAGTACAATTTTTCTCACTGCCCAACAACCAAATGCGCAGCCAGTCCCCCAGCAGCAATCGCGGAACTCACAGATTCCTGCCCCCCAGCCAACCCCCATTTATACACTGAGCATGACATCTATGGTATGGAATATTTCCACTGGCCAGCTTGGGTTAGCTGCCTGGCTGTGCTCCCTCCCAGCTCTCGTACTCCTGCTCATTCGCTGAACATGGGAAACTGAAAAAAAGGTCCTTGATTTCCTATCAAAAATTAAAAACATCAGTGTATTATCAACATTCTTCTCTTACTAAATCCAAACCACAGCAGCTACTGGGGAGAAAATTAACTCTATGCCAGCTGAAACCAGGACAGTTTTTTCTTAATTAATGAAGAGTTTTTACGAGGTGGAAAGTGTGGATGTATTTGTATTGGACTGCTTCAGTGCCATCATTGTAAGGCTGGAAATGAGAGCGAGGACATTGCCACAAGCCCGTTCCCACAGAAGGAAAGCAACTGTAAGGTTTTGCCCAGTTACTCAAAGCATGGCCGTTCAGCTGAAGAGTACACGCACGCACACTCACATGCACGTATCTATCCTCTATATTACTATATTTTAACATCATTAAATTGTTAACCTTCTGCTACTTCTAAATAGCTGATGTACAAATGGGTAAATTTGGTATATTAACCTTTTCCTATGTGCCTTAGCCCTCAAGTAAACGTTATTTTCTACAAACAAGTCCTGTTTCATGTGGTGAGAGCATATAAAACCTCATGAACAAACTCGTCTGTTTTAGTCAAAAAGAGAAATCTTTTCTTATAGGCTTCTTAGCTTCTGTAAAGCGGGATACATTAGAAAATATCAACAGATATTCAATTTAGCAGCTGAAATTCCCAAGATATTTTTTGCGTTGCTTAATATGAAGATTGCTCCAAGTAGCATGAGAAAATAATCTATTGCTGAATGGTAAATATTGATTTTTCTTCATGTTGCTGTGCTAAGCCTGAGAACAACACATTAAAAAACCAAGCCCAAAACCAAATCCATTATCTGACAGTGCCGTGCTTCTTCATCGCTAAATGCTGACGAGCATGGAAACACCGGTGATACCTCATTTAGCTTAATGATAATCATACCTTCAGAACTGATGATACGTCTTGGGTTTTTTTAATCCTCTTTAGTATTTTTCTATAACTTTAAATTTTTTTTTTTATTTTATTTTTTTCTCTTCCCCTGCC
>Ga0181612_109617_pt1 | contig 24606 bp, 19 predicted proteins | sample HoacroProtozoa21_FD_119630 | JGI IMG/M metagenome (GOLD analysis project Ga0181612, IMG submission 119630) | Hoatzin crop microbial communities from Cojedes, Venezuel. Combined Assembly of Gp0051906, Gp0051904, Gp0051908
AGCCATAGGGATTGGGGAGTAGTATCTGTTCTGATACTGTTGTTCACTTCATTTTATTTCATTCTTTCCACCAAGTTTCCTCCTGAGTTTTCAGCTGAGTGTGTTTGCTTTATTTCCTACCATAAAACCTTACACAGTTTTATGATGAACTCTTGCTACAGTGTGAAGTGAGTGGATGGAGGTTTACCTGGTATATCAGCTTCAGTTCACACTGTGAACGTTTTGGAGGCAATGCTGCTTTTTGGGTTGTTGGGGGAAGGAGGGCAAAGGACATAAGGTGGAAGTTTAATATGAGAGAATTTCTTGAACTTTTCATATAATTTCAGATGGCTCATCAGCTTGTGCAAGTTCCAGGGGGTACAGATAGTGAATATACTGGATCGGCTTCTATTCCTAGCCAGAACAGACACTGGAGGAGCACAGGTGGTATCTGGAGCCTCCTTTGGCAACTGCTGATACTCAAGCTCTGACACGAACTATGCCTCAAAGAAGAGTTTTGGACTTTCTTCTTCATATAATAAAATGTCAGTTGCTGCTACAATTGGGATGACTTTGAAAGACATGATCCCTTGGTCTAGCCTCTCAACAAGTTCACGTTCTGCAATTTTTGTGAGGAATGCACCTTGAAAAACAATCCTTTCAAAGTGGAAATGGGCAGCCGAAATCAGCAGCTTCCAAAAGCGTTAGAATGGAAGAATCTTTTTTGCACTCTTTTCTTAATATTAAGGACATTCTTAAAACTAGTTAACACGTCAGTGTATTAGTTTTTAAACTTCAAGGTATTTTCTGGAGCTTTTACTTAAATAATAAGAATAAAGTTTCATTATTTTGCAGTATTTGTTCATTAGTTGAAAAATTGTCACCTTTTAAGAGTTGGTCCCATATAAATGTATCTTCTGTCAGGGAGTTTTAAATTCCAGATTTTTCTTTTATCTCTTCTTTTTGGTTACTTGGTATTTTGAAATCTGTTTTCCTATGTGTTTGTACTCTGTGCCTTCAGCTTGTGCACTTTGCAACTTTATAGACCATATTTTGTTACCGCAAAATGTGTTCTTGAGGAAAAACTTGATGTGAACAAACATGCTGCAAAGTTGCACTTTTCTCTTGCATTAATGGGAGGTGAACTTCAGAAGGAAGAGAAGTTGAACCTGTCACCATCACTAACAGTGACTTGGAAGTTTGTCCCCTTTTATTTTTCATATGTATTAATGTTTAATGCTGGGACCAACTCTTGTAGAACCCCTCTCATTGACTTTTCATTGGCTTCCATAATTGCAATAGATGGAGATGTGAATTCCGGACTGAATGAAATAATAAGATGTGTTTTATGCTGTGCTATGTAGAAACATTGTGGGTAAACTTCTGCAGTCTGGTAGGTCTGCAAAGTGCATCTCCATCAGCACAAACCAGATTGGCGCCTGGTTGATCAGCGAAGGATGGTACCTGTCCCAGGTCACTTGGTGGCTCCTGTGCTGTTTCTCCTGTTTCGGGGATGTGATGGGGGTGTGACAGCGGATGTGGTCAGAATCAGGGAGCTGAGGAGTGGTGTAATGCATGCGAGTGTGCCCATCGGCCTCCCGCTTCCAGTCTTGCGTAAACTCAACTGGGAATCCAGCTGAGCCCAGTTCCAGGAGATGTGGATCTACAGTCCGAATCCTAACGATTGTGACGTGGGTTTTAATTGGTAGTACGGCTAATGCAATTCTTTCACGAGGGGAGAAACATACTTGAAAAGCAGTCTGATTACAGGGTTTTTTTTATTACTATGGATTTATTTTTTAATCACCTTTAGTTGTGAAGAGAAATGAGTTGGTAATATAAAATCTTTCTGAAGTGAAACAAAAGTTTGTTCAGTTTTGTCTTGCACAGCTCTTATGCCTGTTTAAAAAAAAAAACAAAACACACAAAACCCCAACACAACCCCCTTTCTGCTTGCATGAGTTCATTATAAAATGCAGGAAAAAGATAAAAAAATAGATGCGGCAGGGACAAAGTTTCTTTTTGTTTTGTAGCCAGACTTCATGTCAATGAATTTAATTGTCAGTGTCACATCTGCCTCTTTGGCAGCGCTGTTAGTTAGGAGGGTCGGGGGGAGGAAGAATGAGGAGGGCACTACTGTGATTTGACAGATTCAGATCTGATTTACCTATATATTTCTTCGGATATTGCAAAGCCTATTTAATTTTGAGGAAGTTTTTTCTTTTAAAATTAGAAATGAATGCTTTAGTGTTATTGTTTTCTATGCAGACCAATGCCAGCAGTCTAATCTTGTCCCCAGCAGTGGAAAACCAAACCACTCTGAGCAGGGATTTTCAAGTGCTTCAGCTTTGCTACCAGCTACTGAAGTTGAAGCAGAATTAGACAAAAACAGGGGTTTTGAAAATTTTGCTGAGGAATGCAGTGGAGAAGTGAATGGAGGCAAATAGGGAACAAAAAGGATTTGCCAGCTTCCAGTTTTGTATCACTTTTGACTTTAAATAAAAATACAACTTTGGATAGTGTCCTTAGCTTTAAAAATGACTGCTGAAATGACAATATTCTTGCATTAAGGATAGATGCGTTAACTTAATTCGGTTAATATTTGTTTACAACTTCATTACTGTTCTGGTTCACATAATAGAGTAGTCAAGCTCTGTCATCTCTGTCAAGTGATCGCATTTTTTTTCGGTTCTTAAAGTGGTTTTACTGGTTCAGGTTTGTAAATAACAGGTAGATGTTTTGCTTCATGTTTGAGCCAAGGGTTCAACATTCATTTTATGTTGCGTTATGTTTGGGACACAAACTTCTAGGTCAATAATTCTGTCAAAAGGTAAAGCATTCCTGTCAGCGTGGTTCCCTTTGTATGCACTGGGTAGTGCTTGGATGCTTCTCAGTCCTGTGTAGCATTCTCACTTGGCCACCATACCTGAGACATCTGTTTGTTAAGCACTGTATTATGTTGTAAACCTGGCATTAAAATTCCTGTACGTTTTGGCATTATTAACGTGGTGCTGAAATACTGTTTATCTGTCGAGGACGTTATCGTTGTGACCAAGCATGAAACAGCATACTATACTAAATTATTTTGTTTCTTTGTAAACTTGCATTTTACTTACAGTAAAACTAACTTGATGCCAACTTGAGCATTGGTACTATAAAGCCACAATTACCAACAGCATGATCTTAACTGCAGTATTTATTTTAACCAAATAACTCGTGGTAAATCCGTTGCATCTGTAGCTTACTCTGTTAAGATTAAGCAGTAAAGTTGGTTATACAATGGGTGTCCTCTTTATGTTGCACTGGTTCTATAGCCAGACTTGCTACGTTAAAATATTTTTAGATTAATTTCATTTCTTGATTTGGGAAGTTGAAATATTTAAATTCATCCTGCCAACTACTGTAATAGTAGGCGATTGTCAATATATGTTCAAGATGGTCTTTGATACACGTGGCAAAGGCGGGGGCCTCACTTGGTAAGTACTCAGCTCTTCTGCAGGTGGATCTCCTCAATGCCCTTGCACAGTTGTTGAGGAAGTATTTGTGGATGGATACTTTGAAGCAAAAGTTTTTGACTCCTGTCATTTGGTAGAAACATGATCAGCCAAATTAATCCCTTTTAATTTTTCCCTAATATGATTGTTTACTTTCTACAGGTTTAAAAAAAAACGTAGAAACCAACCACAAAGGCCATGTTCTGAGTGACTGAAAATTGTTTTCCATGTGTGCTATGACTACCCGGGTGAGAGGACTATTCTGTAGAACTACAGAATAAAAACAAACTGCTTGAATTTGGCTCCTGTCTTCAAACCAGCTCCATTGGAGAGAAAACAAAAATGTTTCGATGACTTGACATTCACCAGATACACAGAGGGCACTTGGTTCAGCTCACAGTGTGCAACTTATGGTACCTTTAGGATCAGTACAGTTCTTGACCACGATGAAAAGGCCCTGCTAGGGGGTAACGGTCATTGCTTGGTTTAGCGTGCTGCCTGTTCTGCTCTGCTGGGACTGTGTGATAACATGGGTATAGTCACTGTGCTGATCCCACTCTAGTTAAAGATTCCTTTTTTTTGAGGGGTGTCTTGTGTGGGCCACTTGTTTAACTCTGGAGATCGCTTTTCACAGCTGAATACTGGAAATAAGTCCAGTAATGATGGTATATGCTTTCATCAGTGGTGTTTGCTTTGCTGCTCTGAAGAGTGCTTTCACCCCTCGTAGAGCACGTCCATTAGAAGCTGTTAAATGCACATTAGAGATCTCTGCATCTTTGTGGAGGTGTCTGCGCGATGCAATACTGAGCTCCCAGCTTTGTCACTGGGCAGGAAAAATACAGGTGGTCAGGCTTTGTGTGTCCCCCTTCCTCTGGCCTGGGGGGTCTGCAGTAACAGTTACACGTGGGAGCGTGGAGCCTTGCAGTGCAGTTGCTTTGCGAGGCCGATGCATGCAGGTCATGTCAGTGCTGTGGCACGTACTTGTGTCCCATCATGCACGTTCTCCGCACAGAGTCTGACCTCAGTCCATAACGGTTATGACTTCTGTGAAAGGAAATGGACGTCTCGGTCCTTTTCAGTCTTCTATTTCTAGGTAAGACAGAGGAGATTTTGCAGGTAGAGTCTGATCTTTTCTTCTGGAGCCTTCTTGGGAAGTATCCTCTGGCTGGTAGAGGAGAGGGGTCTTTCCTCTGAGGAAGAGGACTATGGGTCATCTGTCTCTGATTTTTGTCTCCGAGGCGTGTGGTGCAAGACAGTCAATCATATTAAGTGCACTGTGTTTATAGTACTTAATTCTAGATTTAATCTAGGATAGACAATGAGATTTTTGGTAGGTTTACAAACTTCAGGTAGTGGTAATCACTGAAGGTGTGAACCAGGGATGGGCTTACTCTGGCAGGTGTCATTACAGGACAGAAGAAGGTATTTTGTCCCAGAGGACATCACTTTTTACACCATAAATTGGTTGATACTGGCCCATCAAGATATTTTTTTACCCATGGCACCTGTTAACAGAAAACAGTCAGAGAATCTGAATTTCATGTTTATCAAGACTTAAATACGCTGGCTTTGAGCGGGGAGCAGAATCACATGCGAGTGGAAGCCGTACCTTCTGCCAGGAGGTACAGAAGATCAGCGTTCCCGCATTAGCAAAACAGACTGACTTGCTGATTTGGCCTCAGTTGAAAGCTCCCTGGCAAAGTGCTTTGTACTTTGCTAGAGGGATTGGGAAGGATTAAGCCCATGTATCTTGACCTAGCTTGAACGACTGGTTTAAGGGGTTTCCAACATTTCATAGGCAACGAGCACTCAGAAGTCCCTTCTGGCTGTCTCCGTCTGTCCCTGGGATGCTCCTGATACACTTTGGTTAATGTTCCTCTTTCTGAGCTTCTGCTAACTGATCTAATTAGCACAGAACAGGAAAGTTGACTCCCCTAATGATGACAACAGAATGAATTTAGTAATAGCACTTACTGCCTCTTTAGTAGGGGTTTTTCAACTAATCATTCCTAAGAGAAACTGTTACAGTTTCTGAAATGACCTCAGGCATCACCGATTTCTGTTAGCAGGCAGCAGGGAATTTATTTTTTAGCACCATTTGCCGTCTGTCAGCAAATTGAACGATTCTGTACAGAGAAGAGTTCGTAAATGAGTGTCTCAGGATGGTGGGTAGCTGTCACCCTGGGGATGAGGTGCGTTGTCGGGACAGGAGCACCCGTTCAAAGCGCGAGGCGGACAGAGGTCTGTCTGTCCTGCCGTGGAGCTGAGGTGGGGCCTCTGGTTAGGCTCCTGCTGCCGTCCCACAGGAGCACGGGGCGACTGTGGAGCGAGTTTCACTGCGAGCACCCACCTAAAACATCTCTGCAGGGTCAGTTACCATGGGATAGCTGACGGACTGCACATTTGTGCCTTATCTTCATAGTAACCCGTTCCCGTGGTAGGAATGGCTGAGCAGTGACGTGCTTCATCTTTGAAACGGGTCAAGGCATGAAATCTTATAATTATGTATTTGTTAAGGTGCCTAACTTAAATTTTCTCTGTGGTCCAGCAGGTACCACGAAGCCCTAAATGGGTATACTTCAAGACTCCCGTTTTTGGGTCTCTTACTCACCATGGCGTGCTGGTACTTGAACTCTTCTCATCAAAGGAGCTGGAAGCAGAACTTGCCAGACAGGACCTGTCCTACCTGTGCAAGAGCAGAATGAAAACAGGCCTGTTTGGTTCTTTTTCTTAATGACTTCTGAATTAAGTCTTTACTGAGCAGGTGTCTGCTGTTCCCAGTTGCTTGGATAGCCCAAATTGTTCAAGTTAGCCAGTTTTGGAGTTTTAGTCTGTTGCAATGAATTTTAGGCAGAATTTCATGCAAGCTATAGAACCATTTCCCTTAAAATACAGAGATACATCATACCTGGTGATTATCTACTTGTAATCTAAACAATCTCATTATCCTGATTGTTCCCTCAGTTACAACTTCTGACAGCACGTTCAAGTGATAATATGCTTTCCAGTTATGGCTCCAATCTTCTGCTTCAGAGAATGACGTAGTTATTGCGTACAGATACACAGGAGAGAGAGCGCCATGGAGTAAATTTAATTTCTCCGTGCATACTCCTGTTTCATGTTTCCCTCCAAGGCTGTATCGTGAATTGGAAAACTGCACACACAATCGCTGATGTAAATCCTTCAGCTCATTCGTGTTTTGGTGCAATAATGTTTTGTCCTTTCTTTTCTGATAATTCCCAGTGTTGAATTTGCCTTTTCTTAACCAGTATATGAAGCTAACACTTCTTAGATCTAGCTGTTACAATCCCAAAATGTTATTTGTGGGTAATATTAGCTCCTCCTTGTGAAAGTAAAATTAGGATCGCAGTTCCCCAGTGCGTCATTTTGTCAGTCAATGTAAATGTAGGTAATCCGGATCTCTCACTCTGTTGCTTAGTGAAATGAAGTCCTGTAGCTCTTTATAGTCGGTCCTCTTCCTTACTTCCCTGGATGACAGCGTGTGAACTTCGTGTTGTGCTGTTCACCTCCTCCTTAGCTTTTTATGGATGCAGCAATTAGCATGACCTCAGCGCTGTGGTGTTCTGCTGGTGATCTCTCTCTGTTGAGAACTGTCGGTTCCTGCTCCGTAGCTTTCCAGTGGCAATTTATTCACATGGAAAAGCTTCTCCATTAGCTTATGGTAGCTCTGTAAAGAGCTTTTGGGAAGAGAGCTTACCAAACACCCTCTGGAAACCGATATCAAAGGATCTCACTTGCCGCATGCTTGTTGAGTCATCTGCCCAGCTGTAACTCAGCTGCATTCGGTGTTGTATGGAGCCACGTATCCACGCTATAAACTACCAAAACAAGCCCTCATCGTTCTTTTTTCATAGCTCAGCATTTGAGCACATAGGTATTGCCGGACAGAATCAAGTGTCCGAACGCTGACATCACTGATGACAGGAGCTCAAATGGGAATTTGTGATGTCACGCTCTGGTCCTGCTGATGAATTGGGAATTATGAAGATGATTTCCTTGGGTAAAAGGGAACAAGAAAGGCTTTTAGCATGAGAATATTGCATTCATTTCATTTAGCAAAGAGTTTGTACAGCTCTGTCTTTGCTGCAGGTTCTCTGAGCTCAGACTAACTGGTCGTCAGCCGCTTCATGATTTGCTGATATAGGACAAGAAAGCAGGCAAGCTGATAATTTGCCAGCTCCTCTTGCCCGCTTGCCAGCACAGCTACTGATCTTCTAAGAACCTGCTTGCATCTGAACATCCAAACTGAGCAAAGGAGACTGAGCAGAGCAGTTTGGCAGCAGTTCAGCTGCTGTGGCTGAGGTTTAACATCTGCGGTTGTTGCTGCAGAATGGTCCCTTTCATCTCCAGGGCACTTTAGTGCCTTGTTATTGACGTTGCCTATCAGCACACTTGCTTCTCTGATTGTTAGATTAAAATAAACCGCACGCAATGATCTGCGAATTCCAGGAATCGCCTTTGAGGCAGATTTACCAAAGCCGCTGTGCCCCTCCTGAAGCATGTCATCTCTGGGCTCTTTTGTAAGCAACCAGAGTTGTGGCTTTCTGGTTCCAAAACCCGTGTGGGATTGGCGCGGCTGCTCCGAGGGTCTCTGCTGAGCTGTGTGCAAGGCTGGGTGCTGTGGTACCCGAGGCCCTGGGGTGTGTGCCGTGTGCGTTGCAGTAGTTTTTAATTAAAGATCTAATGACAGTGTGCATATGGGCCGTGGCTAACCTTTGGGGTTGGTAGATGATTTGCCTAATAAATGGGGAAACAAAAGCTTGTCCTTTGCCCAGGCTTTACTGAAGTGAGTAAAAAAGCCAGATCTCCCCTGGACTTTAGGGAAGAACGGAGCAGAAAGCTGGATTACGCTGGGCAAACCACACAACCGGTCTCCTGCCAGCACACTGCGCTCCTGGCTAACAGAGGGAACTTTTCCACATGCTCATGTTGAAAAAAGAGCGCTGAGGAGAGCGGGATTCCTTGCTGTCTGTGTAGGTGCTGATGGTGGGAGAACGGCTAGCCACACGCCGGACGTGCGCGCTGGGCTGGGGCGGGTGTTGTTATTTGGACCACCAACCGGTGCTTGCGTTTCTGTTTAGCAATTCCCAGGGCAGAACAAACCTCCACTCGTCAATTCATTTAGCTACTCTGCAGCCGGTCTTTGGTTGTATTTAAAGTATTTTAAGAGCCTTACTGATTTTTAAAAGCATCCTGAAAAATAATGCATGTGAAGTTAGTTCCCACTGGAGCTAATTTGACTTTCTGTTGGTCTGCATCCTCAGAGTGGCTTAGTTCAAGCTTAGTTTAGTCTGACAAATTCCTCTTGTATTGAATACAAACAAGCACTTTGGCCATGAAATTGTTCTCTCTATTTCTTCCACGGGCTACCTATGCGCAGAAAAACACCCAGCATATCTGGCTTCGTTTAATGGAGCCATTGTCACTTACTTTGTTTTTCTATCAGTCCGATTAAGGCTAATAAACTGAATTTGAAGCAAAAGTGATACAGAAGAAATAATTTTTCTCTTGGCTAGATAAATTTCAGAAAACAGCTGGCTCAGGCGTAGATGCTAGAGTTGTCAGAATTGTGAAGAGCTTATAATGCAACTCCCCCGTCGTGTTGAACATGACAGCTCCTGAACAGAAAGGAGCGAGCACTGCACCGCTTGGAAGCGCTTGACTTGGATCACATGTTGAGGCTGTGCAAAACTTGTGTGCGCCTCTGTAGGCACAGCTTTGGCATCTTCTGGCTGCTCCAATGTATTGCCTGAATTGGCTCTGAAATTTGTTGTTTTCCATGTGGATGTCAAATATTGTCTCTATTTTGGCTCTCCAGTGTCTTCTGACTTGGAGATGCTGAACACCTGCAAATCCCCCGTCTTCCTTCCTAGGCCTGGGGCATGGTCTTTGGGCTACTACGTGCATCTGTAAAAGTCGATACGGTGAGGAGAAAGGGCAGGACAGGACAGGACTACTCAGTTAAAGAAGGACAACAGTGCAGGTAGGTGATCTTTGTCCCTTTCTGAGGAGAAATAGCATGACCTGAATTCCCCTGGGTTTAGTAATTCTGTTTTAACCACTTGGCAGTCTGTGCTTCTGGCTGTCCAAACGCGCTCTGAAGAGCCTTTACACTGCATTAAAGCTGTCTGTACCCTTTCCCTTCCGAGCTGCTGTCCTCGAGTGCCGCTCAGGAGCAGGCCATTTATCATAAGCAGCGTTCTCCTGCAGCTGGGTGAGGCTGCGGCTGTGCAGGCAGCTTTCATCTCTCTCCCCGCTGTGGATGGTGTACTGGCAATCATTCAGCAACGATGGATTTTAATTCTTCTTGATGGTCGTATTGCAGAAAAGATGAAAATATCGGCAGCTTGATGTTTCGAAACAGGTTGAAATCTTAGGTACTTCCAGTGTCAACATAATCGCTTTCTTGGGAAAGGGGGAATTAATTTAAATATATTTAAATGTTCTACCAGCAATTCTAGTCTGTTATTCTGCACGTGCTGCTATGCTGTCAGTCAAATTTTCCTGATTTGTGGGTTCCTACAATCTATGATTTTCTTCTGCTGTCACTTTTTTGTAGTCTGCTTCGATATTTATGAAGTTGACATCATTTGCAGGTGTCTTCTCTCTGGTTTTATTCTCAAGCTGTCCAAACCTGTCACTACTTCTGCCTTTCGCTCTGACTCAGAGCTGGCAGAAAGGCTGATTCCTACTTTGTGGAAGACTCCTGGAAGTTGAAGAAGTGAAAACCACCCAACTTTCAGTAGTCTGCCTGATTACTGGAAGATACTAAGAAGGATTCCTTGGGGACTTCTGCATGCTCGAAGATGGATGGAATGTGTGTAGCCATCAGGCAGTGCTGGCCGTTACTTCAGTCTGTCAGGTTTGTTTCAACACAGAGTAACATTTTTCTTGTCCATATTTTCATAGGAAAATATACTATAAGTATATGGTAGAGCTGCAAAAAAAAACCTCGCACCACAAAATGAAGAGGCAGTTGTAATGAAAACACTGAAACAAGGTGACACACAAAATGCACCGTGGAGGATGCCGATGTTACAAAGGCAGACTGAAGTTCTGCCCCTGCTGAACTCGGCAGGGCTTTCCCTGCAAAATGCCACAGGCTGTGGCTTAGACCTGAGGCGTCTGTGCAGCGAGGTGCTCGGACATGCGGCTGCATCCTCTTGCACGAGGAAGGAAACGGCGTTCGGCTGGTCCTTCAATTACACATAAACCGAATAGGGAAGTTGTGTTACACTGCGGTGTAAGTGAAGGATCCAGACATACAGAAACTGGTTAGACAATAAATTAGGCAAGAGTTTAGAGTCTACTGGGGTCTTTGACCTTGCAGAGTTCATGGCAGATCATTTCCTTTACCAAGAAATGGTGAAGGAAGGAGATGAGGTGGGCTTAGTTTGCAGTGTTTTCTGTGCACTGGTGGTGGTGGAGTGGAAAAGCTCGTCCGAGACAAATGGCCCTGCTCGCAGGTCTCGAGGGATGGCAGCACTGAAAGGGCTGAAGAAAATACATCCTGTGGCAGAACAAGTGGTGAGCCTGCAGCATCTGCTGGACACAGCATGCTGGATTGCTCAGTGCTCTTTGGGCTGTTCCCTCTGCCCTGACAGCAACTATGGTGCTGCTGAGCCGCAAATGGGGTAAATGCTTTGGGCAGAAGAGGCAAACTTTTATCACATCATGTTAGGCCTCTGAGTGCATGGATAGACAGATTTCTCCATCAGGAACAGAGCTTCCTGGCCTCTGGGTAAGTACAGGGAAACCTGTGGGTTTGTGTAGCAAAATAATATTGTCATTAAAGATCATCTGATCTCACAGGTGTGTACCATCTGACCTGAACGCGTGCAACGATTGCTGGGGAGAGCAAGGCCTCCCAGCACGTGGTTATCAGTGAGAGGGTGCTGCTTTCTAACCCACCCGAGCTGGCGTCTAGCCTTAAAACAAGAATCCCAGTCGTGTGCCACATGGGAAGCTTCGCTGGTGTCTTTCAGGCGAGCAGCAGCAGCGTGCGGACCCACTGAGCGTGCGTTGTGCTTGGTGTGCCTTCGGAGAGGAAGGGTGGAGGAAGGTGGGAAACGTCACTTGCAGTTCTGATGGTCTTTGTATAGCAGGCAGCAAGAAAGGAGACTGCGGTCACCTAGTCTGACCCTGCCTGTCTGCCTTCTTGTCAGGTTTCTGTTCCACTTGAATGTGTTCTTGTAGAGCCTGGAGAAAGATGACAACAACACTGGAAGAGCTTTGTAGCATGAGCTTAATGGCAACTTTGTGAGTTTTAGTAAGACTTCTTAACCTGGGCACGTAATTTCTGTCTGCAGAAATGGAGGTGGTGACTCGGGATGGCTGGAGGGGTCTTTGCATGTGGGAAGCTGCAGGTTTGGTACCTCTGGCTCTGTTTGTCTGAACCAACTCAGGAACCCAGCTGCTCCTCACAAACCTCCAGATGCAGTGGCTGCCTGTGTGCTGTGGTCTCCCGGTAGCCTTTTGGAGGACTGCAGGGGTTCTTAAGATTTTTTCTGTAGTTCTCAGCATTGCAGGTAATTTTCTTCATAACACATCCCTGAACCTGGGAGGTGATAGCATCTCCTGGGGAGAAGCAGGCACGCTTGACTTTGTGGGTTCATGAAGGACTTCTGCTGGAGAGTGGGGATCTGAATCTGCATCTCCAGAGTGTAAAGCTTGTGCGTTGAAGCACCTGTCTTCTCTTTCTCTACAGGCTTCCCCCTCCTGCATGCTCCCAGGCCTTCCCTCCTGCTGCTCGAGTGCTCTGCCAGGTGTTTCAAGATGATGTTCTCAGACATGGTCATCATCGCTCCCTTCCTCACCTCCATCTCTTCAGTTACAGCGGCAGATACCTAGAACAGATGAAGTTATAAATTAGATTGCCATAACACCAAGTTGATCTCCCTCTGCAAAGCACAGCTTCAGCTCTGCAGGAAGAGATCCTCTGATCTCTGCCTGACATCTTTGGGCTGCTGTAGTTTGATGGGCAATTAACCAACAGAAGGTGCTCATGGTCCCAGTGTCCGCATCAAAATCAAAAGCTGGTTGCTACCTTCTGTATCAGGAAATATATCCCTTTGTGGAAAAACCTCCAATGACTTTTGATAAATAACTTTATGGCTTTACTATAAAGAGACTTTTTGTTCCAGTCGCAAGATCTTTTCCTTTGCTTAAAATCAGATTTTACTTGCTGTAATTCGTTGAACTCCACAGAGTACAATTATTCACTAACATCAGAATTAATGTTAATGTTAGTGTAATGCAATTTATGAACAATTTAAAAAACATCCAGCACTTACATTTACAACAGAATTATAAGTTTTAAAAAAAAAAAATTTAGCTCTGCTTTTCCTCACACGGATTACTGGACTGACAGTCCCTTGCATAACAATTCCACAAATCCTTGTGGAATAAGGCAAGTAGGAAAGTCCTGGTTCTGCCATGATTGCTTACCTGCTGCGAAGCCAACAGGAGTGCTCGGAGCGTAGGAGGAGCTCATGGATCAGGTGGTGTGGGCTTGGGTCCTGCCTGCTGCCCAGCTGGACTGTTTCTGTGAGCTGAACCCCCAAAGGCTGTAAATCCTAGCGCTGCTCTTTGTTACCCCCGGTTTTATTTGCAGGTTGGCTTTTCTGGGCCGTCCTTGTTATCATGGTACTGATTTATGCTTTGCCGTCTCTTGACTTGTTCTTCCCCTGCTGCCCCTTCTCCATCACTTTGGCCATTGAGGGAGCCTGGGAATGTGAGGGCTCCCCGTGCCCTGAACTGTGGAATCTGCACAGACTGTGGAGATTTGAATACAGTTTTTGGAGAGAAATTGCAGTATGGTGAGGAGGGGTGAGAGGGAGCATGCCAATGATTTTGGAAATTTCTATTTCACCTCTTGCTGCATCTCAGCCATACTCAGTTGCTTCAGCATCCACTTCAACTGGAAAAAAAACCAAAACCAGCATCTGAGTATGGAAATGCTGCTGAAATCGGTGGAGCTCAGTGTCGGATATTTTTTAGCTCTACTATCTAGTACTCTAGATGCTTTTCTACATATTGAAGTACTTAACTTTTTAAATATAGCTTTTAGTTATGCTAAGCCTCCATTCCTCACCCATGAAGAGGACATAATTGTTTTTCCTCATCTCAGTTTTGGGTTTTTCACAGAGCAGGGTACCTGTCTGTGGTCTTACCGGCCCTAACGGCTCCGTTTCCCCGCCGATGACGATGTACAGAGTACAAATGCAGGCTCTCCTTGCTTTGCTAAATAATTTACAAGCTTGAGTTAAATTATTATGAGATTTTGATGTCCTCTCTGCCTTGCTGTCCATCGCATTGTCTGGTTTAGGCTGAGCGTTCCCGATGCACAGCAGGGTTTTGATGGAGATTGCAGCTTCTAAATACTGCAGCAGACGCAGCTGTGGCTGGTGCCGCTCGGTCTCTAGGTAGGGTGCTTTTGGCCGTGAGGTATCTGTTGCCTTCAGAAGAGCAGTTGTGTAGCGCAGCTGGCCAGGCTCGATACAGCAGGTCCGTTTGCTGGAACTGCCTTTCTCCAATCGTGTTTCCTCCGCGTTCCCGCCTCACGGAGGGATGTGGAGCTGGGAACTGCTGGCCGGTGAGCAGATCCTGTCCTGACTCTGATGTTCCTCTCGCCACTGCTGTGCTGCCCAGTTGGTTTGGCCACTGCCCGGAGGTTTCATATCACTGCGATAAAAGCCAGCCACCTGACAGCAGGAGGAGGTGTTAAGCCATACAAGCTGCTCCTTCAGCCTGCTGTGTGCAGTGCAGGAAATTAAGAGGATTGGGTGTAATTTCCACTAGTAAAACTGCATAGAAGTATGTGCAACGTGTGGACAGGGGGCCAGAGGCGCTGGCGGGCACGTTGCTCGCTCCTGGTCACTTCACAGGCCAGCCCAGGGCAGCCTCTGGTTCTGTGGTTGAAGGAAGGCACTGTGTACTACGTTCCTCCTCTCCCACCTAGTATGAGGAACGTGGCAGGCCCTTGCAGTGATCCTCAACACCCAGTGAAAGGTTGCATTGTTAGAGGTATCGCATCTCTTGATGTTCAGCCCCTGGTGGCTTGGCAGCATTCCTGGTCTGTGAGCCTCATCAGAGGAGCGTGGGTGGGAGTTTGAGGGGCTGGCAGCTCTCCGTAGCTCTGGTCTGGGGGGAGAAGCTGAAGGAGTCAAAACTCCAGCTTTGCGCTCAACTGTTGTGGCACTAAACCAAACAAGAAGGTGGGGTAACCTTTGCTTTTCCCTCCCCTGAGGAGCTGGGAGTGGAATCTGCTGTCAGAGGTGGCCCGGGAGAGCACTGCTGCCGAAGCAGACCCGAGTCATGGAGCTGCTGCAGCACCTTCGGGTGAAGCAAGCTCTCCGAAGGCTGACTGAGCCTTGCACAAAGGCTCTCTCATCGAATCCTCTCATTGCTGGTTTTCTCATTGCCTGTGATATAAAAGCAATAGCAGGCAGCAAGGCTTCCTCGCGTCATGGCTCTTTGTTCCTCTTTTGTATTAACTCCCTGCGCGAAATTCCTGTTTATTCGCTTGTAGCGGTCTTGGGCCACCTTCAAGGGTCTCTCTGTGTGTATTAGCATCTTGAAGTGGTGCTTTTTGTTCACTGTCAACTCTGTAAGCACACCATTGACGTTCAAAGTGATGATATTGGTGCTTCTTTTATTTTTTTCTTTTTATGATCCCAAGGTGAGCTGGTTCAGGGAAGTAAACAAACAAAGAAACAGCCCAGCAGAACCAGGCGAGCAAGTGGTTTTCTGCTGGGTGCCTTGCCTGAAGCAGCTGCCAGCTGCAGAACCGGGCAGATACCAGCACCTCTGGAGGAGAATGCCTCTTGGGAGCAGTAGTGCTGAGGTCAGCTTAATAAATAAGCAAAAGCACATTTTTAGGCTCTATTTTCGGTGGCCATGAGCATTGCTACTTTTCTTAACAGTCACGTAACAGCTGCCCAGGCAGACCGGTGATGCTCCGTGCGCTGTGTGATCGGTGACTGCTGCTCCAAGGCATCGGTGCAGATACATCCTGTGCCAGCCTGAAATGATTCACGAGGGTAACAGCACAGTTTGCTCCCTGGAGTAGGTCATTGTGTTTTTTGACTGAAAGGCAGTCTATATAAAGATTTGTTCTGCAGGCATCTTTTCACCACAGAACAATTATGGGTAATCCATTATAACACGATCAACTCGATGAGTTTCAATTCCCTTCTGTACAAGACTTTTCATGTAGGTCTGTGCCTTGTTAACTGCTTGCAGGAAATTTTAAACCGTCTGGATGGATACCCAGAAATCAAGCCCAGAAATGTCCTTTTTGTTAGTGGTTTAGTTTTGCTGAAGCCATTTCAGTATTTATGTTTAAGGAGCCAATACTTTGGAATTTGTTTTACCAGCTCTCTGCTCACATTGCTTTTTTGCAGTGAAAAGATGATGTCAAATGACTTACTGAGGCTAGGATTTTGCAGCAAACTTCATGTTATCGATTGAAAGAAGGTAAGCAATACAGCCTAGAGGCTTCACCTTCTTGATTTTCAGTCAGAAATACTTAACTGATTGGCAGCCGGAGGATTGCCTGGCATGAGATGGCAACTGTACTCCAGTTTTGTTCATGAAATGGTCTGGCTTTTTCTCTAAATTCCTGAAATAAGAAGGATTTGTAAAACCCATTGCAATTGTAGTATTAATAAATGCACAACTATCTCTTGGACCTGTGGCTGTTATCGTATGCAGAGGCAGATGGGAATCCCTAGACAGGCATTTGTTTGATTCAGAGGCAAGTTGTGTGAAAGTGTGCAGTGAAAATCCAGCATGATTTCACCTGCTATTGAGCAGTGCCCAAGTGTATATCTGAAGTGACAGCTTAAATAAACATAACGGGTAACCAAAGGCCATTAAGTTCTTCGAGATTCAGAAATGTGTTGGTCTGCTTTGGAGATTTTTACAATGAGCAGTCATTAGTAATTTCCATGAACTGTCTTTGGAGCAAACACCGTTCCAGTCCAGTGTTCCTGATTTTGTAGTGCTGACTACAAATTCTTCCTTTCTATTTTTGGCATTTATTTGGTACTAACAAACTTCCTGGTCCCATGCCTCTTACTAAAGGTGTTCTTAAGAAGAGTGACACAAATTACTGTTGGCTTCCCATTGGCTATGAATTCACTTTTCATTAGGAGCTGCCACAAAAGCAGTGCTTGCTTTAATCAGCTCTAGTCTCATTGTTTGGGAAGGCTTGCAAGGTTGACTGGCTTTCTCAACTTGATCTGTGCTCACACTAATGAGGCATCAGGCTAATGAGACCATTGCCATTACAATTACCAGCTTATTAAATCCTAATTAGGGACACAATTCTGCTAGGTGCCGAGTGCTGCTTGTAAGTAGCTGAATATTTTCATGTGCCCATTTTTGATCGGTAGTTGAAAGCGGTGCTTGAAGAGCATTGAAGCTCTCTGTTCATATAGAAGCTCTGTTTCAGTGCTAATGGGGTAATTGACCCTAATGATGTTGGCTGGCGTGTAATGGTCAGAGCTGCCTTTCCCTCCCCTGAGAAGCCTAGCATCAATGTCACTGTTAAATGGGCTGTGATTCACATGGCAGAAGGCTGCATGAAGCTGAAGGACAATATTTCCTATATAATGTTTGGTGGCAGATTGTTTTCTGCACATTCATGCTCAATGAAAGGAGTTTGCAACTTTATTGTTCATCCGTGCCAATTAAATGCAAACTCAATGCTAGCCAGACGTGCTTCCTCCTGAATAAACAATTCAATTCTGTCCTCACAAGGCTGGACACTTTTAAATGTGCAGTGTCTCTTTTAGGATTTAATTTCCAAATGACCTTCCCTGTTCTGTACGAGTTATTGAGCCGAGGAGGTAGTGTCGATACAATAGCAGGGCACTTTCCAGAAGTGCGTCAAGGAGCATCTCTCATGTCTGCTGTGGGCTGGAGGTTTTGCTGTTGTTTCTGTCGGGGGAAGATTGTACGAACTCTGATCTTGGTCTTGTGTCACCTTTGCTAGCCTGTGAAGTTCTGCTCCTCGTGGCAAACGTGCCTTTGCAGGACCTGCACAGCCTTTCAGCTCCCCGGCTTGGAGAGGCGACGCTGCCTGGACTGTGCTCCTGTCTCACCCATCAACCCCAAGCCCTGTGCTTAGGGAGAGCCCTCTGGGCTGGGGCCCCTGCAGAAAAGGGACGGAGTTTCGCATGTCAGTCCCTACGTGTACCTGCTCGTGCATGAAGCAGATTCTTTCCATGGCAGAGCCTCTCCCCTATCAGCCGAGCAGCCAGGACTCCTCCTGTCAGTGTGCAGATGTGACGTTCTGCGTAGGTAAAATTAACATTGCAGCAGTCTTGTCATGCCTCAGTCTCTCTCATACCTTTTTTTTTGTTTTTACACGATGCCATTTCTATTTACCTCCCAGCTTTCTGCTTTGTATGTTGTATAGAGGCGACGCTGTTCCCAGTGATGCTGCTCGAGCGTACGATGCCAGATGTCTTGTACTGCAGACAGCTGCATAAAAGCGATCTTGTCCCATTTAAACTTCAGCTGGATTTCATCACAGGTGTCTTATAAGACAGATAACCTTAATTGTTAGTGCTCTGTCTGCTCACAGTAGGATCATCTGCATTCCTAAAATTGAGCTCAGATGGGGCTCCCACGAATCCGTTGCTCCAAAATGCTGCCCTAATCACATTTGAAAATCCAGTGAAATGGAATGGGCCTTATTTTTCAGGCTTAGTTGAAGTAATAAATTTTTTGCATTGCTATTGTGTTACAGATGAAAGCTAATTTCCTGAGTTTGGTCTTGATATCTCTCACAGGGCTCTCTGTGACTCTGAAGAAGTGGTCTCGAGTGCCTGAGGTGCCTGGAACCAATTCTGACTTTTAGAGGGCTGTTAACAGTGTGTAACACAACATTCAAACACTTAGTATTAATCACTGGTTCTTGGCTTGCCAATGTAATTGGAAGAATGATGTCTTTTCTGTGTTACGTGAGCGGTGAATTGAACACTAAATATAGCAGTCAAATTGCATTTCTGCTGCTTTCCCTCTCTGACTTCTCCCAGATTTAAAGATCCATCGCAACTTCTAGCAGTCCACATCGTTATTGGGATTCCCACTGCATACGCCTTGTGACCTTTGAAGACTGAGGACCCTTTCTGCTGGTTGTTTATCAGCCTTTCCTTTTGCAGCTGGTCCTACTGCAACTGCAGGCAGATATTTCACTGAGCAACCTTGCTAATGAGAAGTGAGACCAAGACTAAGTGAGCATTTTTCCTCCTGGGGACAACAAATCAACCAGGACTATAAGCAGCAGTAAGAAGCAGGACTTTGGTTTCGTGCCATCTGGGTGGTTTCCACGCAGAGCGTGTCTGGAGTCTTCCTAGACATGGAGGAAACCACCTGGCTTCTAGTAAGAGAATATCTTGCAAGGGTTCATTTGAACCTTCATGTTTCAGTTTTAAGATACTCCCTGAATTTGGCAGTAATGCAAAAGTGTATAAAGCAGGTAGAAAATCCGTATCTTAAAAGGCAGTTCCAAAAGATCATTTGTCAGCTCTTCAGCGATGGAAGAGGGCTCGTCTAATTAGTTTCTTCTTCCCTCACAATGTGAAATTGAACAAAACACTGAGATGTGACCGTGGTAACTGGGCTTTGAAACATTTTGAAATAGGTAAGAGTCCGAAAACGCTGGCACACAGGACGTCAAAGGAGAGGTTTTGAGCCATGAATATTCCTCAGAAAATCGAACTTACTTCCCGACTTGCTTTGAAAATAGGGATGTTCCTGGCTTTATGATTTCATTTTGAAAATCGAGCAAAGATCTAATTCCATCCAAGTGAAATATCACTGGCCCTACAGTCGTGCTTTTTATAGGATAGCAATGCTTCTTTCCTTCCCTTCCCTCGAATTCTTGGTTTCCTCCTATTTTGATTTAGCAAAGCTCTGGTCTTACATCTGCTTCTGTAAAGACAGCGGGGGAAAAAATGGACTTGATGTACCCAGGCTTAGTCCAAGTAACATTGTATGCTTGGCTGGGGTCTTGTTCTTGTGTCTGCTTTGGGGCATCTCTTTTTGCTCTTAAAATAGTCTTGGGCTTTGAAGAGAGCTGCTTGATAGAAAAGAGCCTGGACCAAGAAACAATAAATTCTGGGTTTGGGATGCCAGGCCCACACGTCAGCCTGTCCTTGCCCTGTTCAGTGGTACGAACTCTGTCCCCAAGCAGGAGACTTTGAGCTGCAAGACAGCAGTTGACTAAGAGAATATTTTCTAGGTTTACATACAGGTTATCTCAGACAGATGAACTGCAGATCAAGTGGGTTTTTCTGTCTGCTTTGCTCCCAAACACTCTGTTCTGGGAGCTTCCCCATCTGAAATGAGCTGGGTGCTAAATAAAGGAGTTGATTCCGGCGGGACTAAGGCATGAAATTGTTATGCAGCTCTGCTTGGAAATGTCGTGGCTATGGGGTTTGCAGCTGATATTACTGATGTGATTATCTGGGCAACGCTGGCCTTGCAAGACTCTGCTCCCCACCAGGCTCTCAATACTCCCCTTAGATAATGTGAAATTTGGCCATTTCTCACACAACCCAGCCATTCCTTACCACGTTGTCTGTAACGCTCATCGGCTTCTTACACTCTATCACATCCAGCAGTTTCTCACGTCTCATCCAGGAGTTTTCTATGTCTTCCCCAGTTAACTTAAACTCAGGCAAAGGCCTCGTCAGCAGCCAACCCAAGCGGTACAGAAACACAAAGATACAGGTATGATGGAGTCGTCTGCTGCCACAAGTGACCAAGGCAGATTCACGACTGCTGTAGAGCCCTACACGTAGACGAGCTGCACCATCCATGTAGCTTTTCATGGCTTACCCTTCTGTGCAGCACTGGGGGACTTTGTCTTTGATAGTCTGTGGGAGAAGCAAGAAGTAAAGCTCTTAACAAAATAGCCACAGGAAAGAGGATTCAAATGTGCGTATCTGGGGTGCTGTTATTCATCCAGGAGTTTGAAAGAAATGGCTAAAGTCTTCCAAAAATAGCCCTGGGTTTAGTGATTAGACCCAGCAGAAGTGATCTGTTGAATTTTTAAGCCTTCAGCCTCAGAGACACGTGTTTTTTTTTGTATTGTTTTGAAAACCAGAGAACGGCTGAAGAGTCAGTGTTAGGCACTGTGCAAAGCTCTGGGAGATGTGAATCTGATATCAATCTCCTAATTACAGTGGTTTCATTTCCTTAAACCTTTATTCTCTGGTATAACTTCATTGAAAGATCTTGGTTGCAATTAACCTTTAAATGCTTAGAGAGTTGCAAGGACTGCTGAATCCCTTAATGCATGAAGAGATTAAGGATGCCTTTTGATGGTGGGAATTCAGCTTCTGGGCTGTCTGGGATGGGTCATTTCCATTGTCTTGCCCCTATTTAGATTTTTTTGCTGCATGGAGCTCCTTTGTACTTACTCATTCCCTACAGGTCTCCACTGTCACACCTCATCCATGCCCTTGGGCTTGTTGCTGCAGTCAAGGTAAAACCATTTAAAGTCATACACACGTGGCTGCTGTCCTGGACAGGCTTAAAGAAAATCTGTGGGCTTTGCTTGAATTGTTACCAAGTGTTCTCTGCAAAGACAGACTCAGGGAGTCCCAGATAAGGCACTGAGCCAGAGACTCCTGGGTGTGCTGCGTCACTTTCTATTTGCCCTGTGAATGATGCACGCTGTAAACCACACCTTTGCCATGGTCATAAGATCGTAAAAGACTCCACTTAATGCTTAAAAGAAGACTATTTGCACTCTGGCATGTTACTCTGTTCTGGGATACAATTCACCAGAATAAATGTTCTTAAACTTCTCTATTTTTCCAACAATTTAACTGCAGCAACTATTCATGTAACACGTTTCTTCCTGGAGAGGAGCGTCGCACAGCTGTTGGAGCCGTTAATTGGAGAGAGGGGTCCTTGGATATATCTGTTGCTATGTGAATGGCATGTTTGGATTTCCACACCTCTTTGTGTATCTGCTAAAGTGGAAAGCAATAACTTTCACTATCTTGCACACAAGCTATGAGGCTTAATTTATCGCTGGTGATAATTTAAGTGCTCTGCAGTGACTGATTCAGCATCCATGAAAATGTGGGCTTTTGCTGTATGTGTCTGGTAAATAGGTAGCTCTGATACCCAGGTCTTGAGCAGGCTCTTTGAAGAAAGGGAAATTTTGCATGTTGGTGGTGGAGATGCCTCCAGCAGAGAAGATCAGAGACAGGAAAGGGTAATAAGACCTTGTAACGATTGATAACTACAGGAATTTTGATCAGATGTATTAAGGCAATTACTGGTGGGATAATGGTCATTAGTACGTACTTTTTTTTTTATTGTGGAGATGAATTGCTAAAAAGCAGAGAAATGCGCTGAGATGAACAAGAATCTTTCATCCAACGCTTTTTTTTTTTTTTTTTTGGCTGATGTCATTTTTTCCTTGCTCATCATGAGGCAAACTAGTTGGGAAAACAAACCGGCACACCCGGGTGACTGAGCAGGGGAGCAACGCGTGGGAGCAGGGAGGGGATGCGGTGCCTGTGCATGCTGCTGGTGGGACCACCGCTGGGGAGGGTATCACCATCTGTGTGCTTAAAATAAAGTAGAAAAAGTAGAGAGCAGGTAAAAAATAACCAGAGAGAAGAGAACAGCCTGGCAGTAAGAGATTCAAGCAGACATGCCTGTTTAGCTAATGGAAATAACGTGAGGGCGCTTGATTAGAGCATATTAATGCCTTCACGGAGATGATTCTTCATGTTGTAAGAGTTCTTTTATGTAGCAGCAGAAGTGATAGTGAGAGGGACTGATTAGAAGTGAAACTGGACAAATTAGGAGCAATTTCTTTTTAAGATATTAAGTGCTGGAAGAAGCTGCTGGAAGGGTGGCAGGTTCCCTGTATCCAGATGTCTCCATGTCTAGGCCAGCTTGTTAAGAATTCAGTCCTTTGCTGAATGTGCTCTGTACTGCAGTCAAATGTGGATTTATCCATTTCCAGAAGGCTGGAGCAGTGGATAAGTGTGTGAGGGTGTCTCAGCAGAGTGGGGTGGTCACCATCCCTTCCCAGCTGTGGGGACTGCGGGAGTCCCACTCTGGGGAATAGCTTTGCTCTGCAGCAAACCCAGCTCTCGGGCATTAAAGCATCTTCTTAGAAAAACCACCCCCCATCCCTGTGGGCCAAAACCAGGTAAGGCAGAAATCAGTTGTGGCTGAATTTGGTCCAGCCCACAAATCCTACAGAAGGAAAACTTGTGAGAGGAGTTGTAGATGCTTTAGTGAAAAATTCCTGTGATAGCCCTTTAGAGTCATATGGCAAATTACAGGCTTCTGCACAGGTCCATGTGTTGACATATAGAGTGAAATTCCTATAGTAATTATGCAAACTGTGATTAATGTCCAATGGGTGAGATGTTTAAGGCTGGTATTGAATCAGATTGTTGATCCTTTGAGGTGAATTTCCTGTTACTGATGTTGACACTGAAAATTTTTTATTTTTAAGGTAGAGGAGCCAAGTGTGAGGTCAGCCTGTTGCAGCTGGCTGCCTCTGCGGGGATGCAGACGTGTGCTGAGGGGGAGGATGAGCTGCACTGACATTTACATTGACAGTGCCCAGTATGGGTGTGTGCAAAAGCAGGATGGTTGTACTGATGAAGTCTAGCTCTGGTACAATGCTCTTCAAAATAAGTTGCTTAAGGAATTCATTCAGTTATGGCCTGTCCCCTGTGGTGGGGTGTGGGAGCCGATGCAGAAGTCTTGGTGCTGGGAATGGGGTACATGTGAAGAGTCCTGTGCCCTGGGCAAGGATCTGCCTCCTGCCCTGAGAAACTTCTCCAGGGTGTGGATCTTCCCTCTTTAGGAAGCCCTCTGCACTCCGTAAAGTCTGCACAGCTTTCCTGTGACGAAGGAGAACCGGGGCACCCTGGGTGCTCCCCCGCTCTCGTGGCCCTCGGCAGCTTGGGGTCCTGGTGGCAGTCAGGGTGGGTGCACGTGCAGAATCAGCAGCTTCATCGAGGGATGTAGATGTTGGCGGTGAGTCTGTAACCAGTGCATGCTTTGGCTCTGCTTGGAGCAGTGCGTTGGTTCGCCTGCATTTGAGAGGGATTCCTCAAGGGAGGAGGTGACTCTCTAGGTGACAAAGAGGAAATGGCAGACTGCAGGTGAGGAGGGGATGGAAAGATATCAGGTTTGACACTGTTTGCCTTGTGTTTTCCTTCCAGGCATCTAGTATAAAGTACAAGGGGAAATCAGATGGGCAATGACTCTGCATCTGGCTGTTTCTCTCCCTCCCATCCCCTAGGTCTGGCAGAGTGCCCGGACCGTTCCAGCGAGCTCTTGAGCAACTGCAAAAAGCGCACGTGGGTTGTGTTGTTTGCTGAGCTTGGGAATGCAACCAAGCTCAAGGCAAGGGCCTAAGGTAGCCACCCAGGTTTCACGAGCTTGTGCTTTGTATTCGAGAAGATCATCTACTCACCCTTAACATGAAAACATCAGCCTGAGCCAAATAGATGTAACGCCTCAAAAATCAAAGAGCAGCCTAATATCAATATCACGTACTTCTCCCTTGCAAGGCAAGCCAGGAGAAGTTGGAGGATCTCCTCAGTGTCAAATCCAAGTAGTGGATTTATCTGCTGCCCCTCATGTGTGAAGGGTTGCATTTTCAAGCAGAGAGACATTAGATACTGAGCTGCTCCCTGATTCTAAGGTGTGGGCCAAGTTCACCCAATCTGGGGGAAATACCTCACTTTTAGAAGTTAAACACTTCACATAAATGTATGCCTGGATATGTAGGCATTGAAAAACACTAGCTGTGTTTCAAAACAAATAAGAAAAAGCCACAGCCTTTGACAGTAAGGCGCATTTCAGAGTCTGAAATCAAGACAAACCTGGTATTTCTATAAATCCCTCGAGGAAAGGGAGCTGTGCAGGTTTATTCTTTTGCTTTGCATCTCATTTCAGTCTCTCGTTCTTTCTGCAATTTCTGTGAATCACAGAATCACAGAATGGTCGGGGTTGGAAGGGACCTCTGTGGGTCATCTAGTCCAACCCTCCTGCCGAAGCAGGGTCACCCAGAGCAGGCTGCACAGGACCACGTCCAGGCGGGGCT
>Ga0181612_119082_pt1 | contig 24595 bp, 8 predicted proteins | sample HoacroProtozoa21_FD_119630 | JGI IMG/M metagenome (GOLD analysis project Ga0181612, IMG submission 119630) | Hoatzin crop microbial communities from Cojedes, Venezuel. Combined Assembly of Gp0051906, Gp0051904, Gp0051908
CACAAAAAAAAAAAAAAAAAAAAAAAGACGGGGACAAAGATAGGGACATATTGGAGAGAGGTCAGAAGAGAAGGGTACAAACGTGCAGAGGTCCAGAGCACATGAGCTCCTAGGAAAGATTGAAAGAGCTGGGGTTATTTCATCAGAGAGGACTATGAAAAGACACACTAAGGGTTTTCAAACAAATTCATGAAAGGACAGCTTCAAACTTGCAGATTCCTGTTTAAATTTCTGCAAATGAGATGAAATTTTAGGAAAAACTTTTGAAAACAGGGTATAGTGAAATGCTACAACAGACCCCACGGCAAGGCCCGCGGCCTTCTCCTTGCTGGAGCTGCCAGATGTAACACAAGAGTCACTGTCCCCACCAGGAGGTAGGGGATAGACTAGACAACCTCTTGAGGTCCATATTTTCAAACAACCTGCCACCTACTTTGATAAGCAACTTTTCAAAAGGTTATATGTTGAGGCTGAACAACAGGCCACACCAGTGTCCCCTGTCCGAGACGCTGGGCTTTTATGTACCTCTGGTGACATAAAACATGAATGTCCCCCTAGGCAACACCCAGTTGTGAAATATCAGACACCTGACAGCATCATCATTGTGGCAAATCTGAACCATACCTCAAGGATCCCAGGAGTCTCTTAATCAATACAGGTTTCCTTTAAAATATCCCTATAATTTATTTTGCAGTGGTGGTAGCAAATGGTTTAAACGTGGAAAGGGTCATTTTAGGTAACTCGCCAAAGGGTAGCCTCTATTACCTGCAAGTTTGAGAAATATCCATTACAGATATCCTTTAAAATTAGTAATGAGCCATATTTAATAGGTTGGGGTTTTTTTTTATAAGTAAATTTGAAACAGATTCTTCAAGTAATGAAACAAAGTTGGCGAGCTAGAATTTCACCATGTGGCTGAGCACCGGCATCACAAGTATGTGGGGGTGCTCAGGGCCCTGCGTCTGTCCCAGGCATTTGGCAAAAAGCCGCTATTCTGTTTCTACTGCCACATGAGGCTTTTATGTTCATTGGATTTAAACGTTTCCTGTTCCTGCCCATCCATTTATCATTTTCTGAATGAAAACCTGACAAAGATTTTAACAAGCACACAGTTACTTCAGGCACTTCAGTTTTAAGCACCAGCTACAGACAACAGATACAAGAACCTGAAATACATGTTACTCATTCTAGTACTTGAATCTCAAATTAAATCTGTCTAACTGAAGTGCAAGTTTAGCTACGTACTTGAATAAAAACATCGGGAATAATTCTGGACAAGACTGTATCCCATTGTCTCTACTATGATGTATCTATAATCTGCTTTTCCCCTGAGCACAGTAAAAACCTAATAGTATTTTACCAAATTTTGCAGCTCTGATTATCCTGTGCTTAACCAACCTTTGCTCTTCTAGATTCCCAGTTTGCAAAACTAATTATACTGAATTGGCCAGCATGCATATGCACTACTGCCCTTCACTGTATTGAAAAGGACTGCCCATATATGTACTACAGGTCAGCTATAAGTTAATAACCACAGACAAATTGGAACAGATGTTGCTAGCAAAGAGCTTGTGCTTTTGGAACTGGAGTACAATGCTCCATCCTTGCTTTTGGATTTAGACTTATCTTCTGTTGCAGATAGGATAGATCTTCTATCTGTCTAGATAGATATCTAGATAGATAGGTAGAAGATCTAGATAGATAGAAGATAAATATCTTCTAGATATCTAAGGACTGATTTTTTGTAATTAATATCATCATCATTAATCCTAGCTGATTTATTGGGTTTATTCACATTATTGTTGTGGGAATATAATAGATACCCCCAAGGATCTAAGAAATATATGCCTTCCACCATCTGATTGGTAAGAAGATACAAACAGCAGCTAGCTGTAAAATAGATGTGCATAGACTTTACACACTGATCCTAACAGGCAAATCTGAAGACAAAAACGTAGGGTGAAAAAGTACACCACTATATGACTGAATACAGTAAAGCACTCAAGTAAAAATGTCTTGCATTCAGCCTTGCAGCAACACTTAACGTTCTTATTCTATAGAGCCAGATATCTGTCCCCAAGTATTTTTTCCTCTCTCATCTAGATTATAACTCCTGCAGAATAAAACCCGTCACCACCAACACAAAAAGATCCCTTGACTGCTGACCTGAATTTTTTTTTTGTCCCCTAGAAAACAACCATTTGAAACTCTGATTAAATAGGATGCCCAGGAACCTACTCTCTTTTTCCCAAAGGTGACAAAAACAGCTTTTCTGAGCAAGCACATTAAGAGTAAACACAAGCTTCTACAATAAAAGAGAAAGTTTGATTTCATAATTCTTCCTTGTGCAAGGAAGCCTTTTAAAGGGAATATTAGGTTAGGCAGGACCCTAGACAAAGCAGGGGAAGTCCCATGGCAGCAACACAATAAATGGCAGCGCTATTAACATTAGGTCACAACCTCCGTGTCGCTGAGCCTTTGTGTGCATTGAGCCTGGTGTGCTCAGAGCTGCCCACAGCTGTTCCAGGGCAACACATGGAGAAAGAGAAAAGCGTCAGCCAGCAAGGGGTTAAAAAGGTTGCTATGGGGTTTTTTGCTGTAAGCAGCACCCCTTGAACTTGCTATTATCTTCCTGCCTTCTCCTCCAGACCTGCCCAAAGACACAGATGGGTGACGTAGGTCTCTGAAATAAATGTAAACTTGCCAGGTGCTTTCCCTTCCAGCATAAAATAGCTGTGCCTTTCTTATGTTTCTTTCAAAATGGTCACTAGTTTCTTTACTTTCTTTACTTGTGTCAGAAATCCATCATCTGGACTTATTCAAAGACACCATCAGTTTAGCACGCAGATTACCTGCTCATGTATTTTGACTTCTTGAGATTCTCTTTTTCAACTAAGAAAAAATGCATTTGTAAACCCAGAACTTTGTATTCCTCCATTCAAAACAGCAAGTAAACCAGCACGCTGCTTAACGCCCCAATAACAAGTTTATGTCACGCATCAGATGTGTCATAAACATTATCCTTACAATCTTTTTTAAGCAACAAAACCAAGCATTCTTTAGTCTCATGGCTTTTCTCAAGGCACTGGCAATATATTATTCCTCAATATAAACTATTCGCGAAGTCCAAACATTGCATATAATAAAAAGATTCAGCTTTTTGGACCATCTTGTGGCTTATTGCCACAAAGCATAAAACTATCTTCCTCTCAGGAGTTCATACTTATTCCTAAGGAGCAACATGCACTGAATGGAGCTGATAAATAGTTCAAAAGGGAAATACTCTTTTACTGCAACTAGGAAAGCACTCATTCAGAATGGGAAGAGCAGAAAAACCAAGACAAGGGACTAAGTTGTGCTGCATACTAATTCTTCAGGATGTCACGATGATGTTGCATAGGGTAAACCAGCTTCCTTCGTAATACGGTTCCACATCTTCATGGTCTGCAGGGGAGCTTAGCGAGGCTTACACCAAGGGGCCATGGTAAACAAGAGTGACATAAAATGAATAGTGAAACTGCATGCATTTCTCTAATCGCCTAAGCCAGGTCTGCACCTAGTTTTCCCCCACGTACGACTGCTGGCCAGGGATGTAATTTTGTACCAGTACGGTTATAAACACACTGTCCCAGCTTAAGCCCTGCTGTGGACGTCACTGGGTAACAGCAGTCCTCACCTCTGCCCATGGAGGTAGACCTTGCCCTGAGGAACAGCCTCTTCCATGAAAAGCAGCTTCAGCCATCCAAACTGTGGCGACATTAGGGAGCAATGTATTGCTTTAGTAACACTGCTGGTGTTAGTAGTGATACCGCTCCTGAGGAGGCAAGGACTCAGTAAACTACTGTGGGTACGTGGCAGAATCAGGAGATGATGTGTCCCGCACCATGAAAGAGCCTGTAATCATAGTTTGTTGCTAAAATGCTACAGACTGAGGTCCCTGTTGCTCTGCAGAGCATAACATCAACAGCAAACACAGCCAGAAAGGAGATTGCTGTGGGCTTGAGACAAAACAGAAACTTTTTTAAAATCAAAAAAAAGAGGCAAGAAAAAAGAAACTCCCATCACCATCGCATTCATCAGACATAAAAACTGTTTTGTTTTCTATTAGGATCTTGCCTGAATCTGGCAAAATCAGACCCTTGCTTTATGAAACAGGCCTGGCGCTAGAGTCCTGCCCGCTCCCATGCATAGGACAGGACAAGGTTCAAGACCTTGTAGCTCTTCAGTCATTCACAGCTTTCCAAATAAGCTTGCCATTAATTCCCCCATTCTCTCCCTCAAGTCACACATAAAAGCTGCGCACCCATTAGTAACTATTAACCAAGCCTAATCAAATACTCTAACGGAGTTTGAATCTTGCTATTCAGTTTAGGATGTTTAAATGCAATTACAGGCAGCAAGACTTTTTGACATGAAAAAGATTTAACAACACTACCAGAATTGTTAGTTCTGTTTTCACTGTGAAAGCAAACAGAGCAATTGCAGCTGGAAAGTTAACATTTATCCTTGCAGTAGGCTAAAAAAGACTGACTCTGGCAGCCACGCAGCCAAGGAAACTGCTTCCACTAACCAAGGAGCAATGATGCTTCCAAGGAGATTCTCCTCCAGCCAACTTTTCCACAGTTCAGAGTAGTGAACCATCACAAAACTTCATGTACTAATAATTCATTCCCTTCTTTCATTTTTTTTTTCCTCTCAGGTGCTTCATAATAATCTTCTTCTCACACACATCCTTTGACTTGCATCAGGTTGAGCCTTGATGAAAATTACTATTTCTTCAGAAAGCAAAACATTGAGTTACTAGACAAGGGAAATCTTCCAGCACTAAGAGGACAGCCTAACGCTGAGTGCAGAGGGATCAGCGGGGGGAAGGTGCATGCTAAAAACCTTTGTGATCAGAGATGACAACAATAGATTTTTGTTCACTTACATTCATTGTTTAAATTGCATTCTACTGCAAGGAGTCTGGGAGCCTTTCAGATGTAAATATTTTACAAGAGAATACCATATGGGAGACACAGCTGTTTATTTTTATTAGGAAAAAAAATTGAATCCTTTCATTTTGCAAAGATTTTTTTTTTTTAAAGCCCAACACTTAGTTATATGCCAACACTTCAATTATCTTAATTCAAATTAATCCCTAAGTAGTTGCAGGAAGCATTTGAAGTTGGATTTTTGCAGTTGTTAAGCACTTAAAGAAGTTGTAAGGGAAATCAAGATTTCAAGATGTTTATACACCAGTATTTTCCCATGCTTGATACAAAAACCAAAACATTGACTCCTTCTGCATTAATATAGATGACATCATTTAGAGTTCGATAAGGCATAATGACATTTAAATAGGTACATAAGCAATATCAGCTAAAAAATAAAATATAACCCTACCTGGCCTAAAATCAGGGGCCAGCAAAAGCTTCACAGTAACAAATTCACTTGCCAAATTAAGCCTCTAAATTTGTTTAAGGGTTACTCAAACATAACCTTGCAGAGTTTCTCAAATGTGTTGCTGCTTAAAATTATTGGCCAAATAATATCTGCACAGTGAGTTAAGGCAGACAAAAAATGCTTCTACGCTGTCTTTAAAGCTCATTTTGTGCAGTACACACAAAGAGCCATGAGCAAGAACAGAGCATCCACGAGACACATGTGCACATGGGTCCCAAGAAGCTGCTGCTGATTTTTGGGAGAGCCCTCACTGTGCTGGTCTATTGAAGCTAACCCTTCCACTAACTCTTTTCTTTTTATCCTCATACTTTACATAGCAACAAACATTATTTTTAAGTCGCCAAGAAACAGGCATCATACTGCAGAACACCAGTGCTGAAGCACTATACCTGCTCAGCCCTGAGCCCGACCCAAGGAGGGACTGCTAGAGCTAGAGGAACCTCATGGAGGGGTTAGAAGACCCAGACATGAGACAACTGACCCATCTCCAGGATGCTCTTCCAGCAAGCAGTGCTTTAAGAGTTTTCTCAGAAACAGAGTCTAATTAAACTGTTTTGTAAACTTTTTATCTGTATTTCTCTTTTCTGAATTCATTTAATCCCTTTCTGAAGCCATTTATAATTTCTATCTCTGCAACCTCCTGTGACAATGAATTTGCTATGTCTGTGCTGGGTAGAAAACCTGTTTCCTTCACATCAATACTTCCCCATCGTGCAAGACATCCTCAGACTTGTAAAATGTGCTGTGCCCTGGCAAGAGCCAGCCAAGAGTAAAGGTTTTAATGTGAGGTCCAAAAGTGCAGAAGCTGAAAAGTGCTGAGAGCTTCATCTCTATGGCTTTGGGAATTGACTGCTGTCTGGGGCTGGGCACCAAACAGAGAAGGAAGGTGAAAAGGGAAAGGGACCATGTTTCTGGAGAAAACATGCTTTAGTTAAAAATTATACCTGAGAAAGCATTCATCAATTTTTTATTAGCTGAAGCGGCCAGGTGAGAAAGTCTGAATATCAGCCACTGCATCTTCGTTTAGCCCATCAGCTTGCCAGCACCCAAACCCCTCCCCTGGGCAGCAGTTGCTGCACTGCAACTTGCCTCAGGTGCTACCGCAGGCAATGTAAACCCCTTCTTGTACTCCAGCCAAACGTGTCCTGCTCCTCTTCGTACTCCCACTGCGCCTCCTCTCATCCCAGCCAACTCAGAGCTTATCTGATTACCAGAAAACAAAGACCAGCGCCTTTGCTAGGTGAGGAAAGCTGCTCTCCTCTGAGGGTCCACACGATCCTCACAGAGAGCGGGAGAGCAGCCCCCCATGCCTGCTGCTCCGGGCCAGCGGCACTGGCTGTGTTCCTCCCAGCAGCGGCTATTTGTCTTTTCACTATCGCTTGTGTTCTGGCAGCAGCTAAAGCTTTTGACCAAAACTGAGCTGGCCACCACACACACAGTAAAGACAAAACCCACTCCACGGAGCTTAACAACTGCAAGAAGACAACAAGCAAGGACTGAGAGTATTTGGAGCAGCATCAACATGTCCCAAGCAGGTAGCAGTACGGGCCAACCCAAGCCACTCCAGGTGGACAGGACCTATTTTGTCGTGGGAAGGTGGTTATTTCTACAAGTTACACCTGCTGGGTACTCCCTGTGGGAGGCTGTAATTCAGCACAACACTTCTGCACTGCCCTGAAGGTAAGATATGGTATGGACTGACCACATACTTTAAATTAATTATACCCCTCAATATAGCTGGCACTTCTGAATCAGGACAGAAAGTCCTCCTCCCAAAATAAGTAGGCTTTGGCACAGCCCCTGAAGGACAGCACAAACTGCAGAGCACTGACAGTTTGCCTAGTATATGTTTACATAAGGTAAATCCCACTGATGTTCATTTATCCCTCCTCATTTTCTCCCCAGTGTGAGCAAACTGTTCCTGCAGTATCAACACAGCATGCATGTTTCTGAAGGCAAAACCCTTCTTGAGGAAAGGCCGAAACCCATAGTCACCTGAGCAGTACCCTTTCACCTCCCCACGCCTGCAGTGCCACAAACCACTGTCAGAGCCTCCCTTGCATGCTTCTCTCTAACAGACCACCCTCCCAAAGAGCACCCGCAGGCTTTTCTTGAAGCACATGACAGTCACAAAGCCTTTTGGTCACAACCTGGTAAGACCTAGTCACACTGCAAACATTGATGCCTAATATTAATTTACACCAACAAGAATCAATCCACTTATGCTACAGTGCTTTCAGTAACACCACTGAAAAGCCAGTCCACATGAGGGCATTTCCCTTTACAGTGGGTTCGTGTTTGAAATTCAGTGGTAGGATTCTGCACAGAGAGAGAGAAAAAAAGTTTTAAAATGTAAGGGAACAGGATTTCTCTGGACAATTGGCAACAGAGGAGTTACTGACGTTTAAATGCATGCTCCAGGCAAGAGGTGACTTTCTGACACTGTGCCCCAAACCATGTTGTTCTTACAATAAAATCATTCAGGCCTCAGTCGTGAGGTGGAAGATTACACTGAAATAGTACTCCCCACACTGTATCTTTTTCATTTGCATCATTTACTGCCGGGCATCTGAAAAGAAAGGACGGCTTATGTAAGAGCCTTACCCAGGTCTGGGAATGTTTTTCATTTCTCCTTTGACACAAAATCTTTATTCTTATAAAGGGGAAGCCAATATTTTTTCAAAGCTGGACTACACAAATTCATAGATTTCCTCCTTCTGGTTGAAGTATTTTGTAGGAGTAGGAGCAGTTATCACTTTGGCCCCATGTTTGGGGTGAGAAGCACAAATAGTCTCCAATATTAACGAAAAACTAGCATCTGTGGGAAGGGCAGGTCTCTAGAATGACCTCTTTTGCCTACAAACAACAAACATATCTGTAATGACACAAGGACCCTCTAAATTTAGTGCTTGCAGGAGTGATGCAGGATCTTACAAGACCTTTTCTCCTGCCAGCACGAATGGGCTTCACATTTTGAGGCCGTGTTTGCAGAGGCTGCCCCAGATGCCCATCAGTGGTGTGGGCACCAGTGCCCTGCTGTGATGGCACCAAAACCAACTCTAGGCTTTGAGAGGCACTTGAACCTAACTGAGCGCTAACACAGACAAATTTACACCTCAGAGCACAGAACAGATTCAGTATGTAATTAAACAGCCTTTCTTAACCATTGAACCAACTGTATTTGGGTATCAGTCTACTTCATGGAGAACAGTTACTTTCCTGCCAAAGGTGTAAGAGTATACGTTAGCCCCATCTCAGTGCCCTTGTTCCAGCAGTCTGAGAGATTATATTAAAAGTGTTTATTAAGATGCAAAAACATCAATGGAGATTTGCTAAGGTTTCTTAACTCAATTTGCACCTCAGCTTTCCTTGTTGATATGAAACACCAGTTTTGTGTGCAGGGCACAAATCCTCTACCCTGCTCTGGAAGGAGTCAGGGCGAAATTTCCAAGAAGGCCCGGGGAAGGTGAAACAGTATTGAGATCTTAATGAAAATAAAGGGAGATGGATTCCTAGTGCCTTAAAGAGCTCTTGCGAATGACAGTGAGGACCTGTGCTTTGTGATGTGCGTCCTGGGGCCCTCATGCAGCCTGACCAAGGGCAGTCACTGCTGAAGGTGCATGGCTACTCATTCACACAATGTGCTACCCTGACTCTGGTGTCACGGAAATTGGGGCAGCAACTCCAAGACTGTGGCAAGACAAATTTTAAAGAATAGTTTCAGGCAGGGGAAGAGGAATACCATTTGTTCCTCTCTTAAATAAAAACCTGCTGAGAAGCAGCATGCAGATGTACAGTACAGTGAGTAAATAAGCGCTTTGTCTTTCAAGGGTTTTTTTCACCCCTCAGAGGTTTAGCTGGTGACCAAAATCTCCCGATCCTGCCCTGAAGTTACCCTCAGTCTTAAACAAAATGCTTCAGAGAGCTACACACAGCAGGAGTATCACCTGTCAGCTTTTAGGGTTTTACAATACAACCTGTCTTCCCCCCAGTTTATATGCCTTGTATATTAAGACATGAAGCTTCTCTTGGCAGGTAAGGGTTCCCTCTCATGCCAGACCTGAATGAGCAGCCGCTAACACGATGAGACCCTGAACACGGCTGTTCATGCATACCGTAATACCAGCAACACAACTGTGTGTGACAACATGATCTCTACCTCACTGCTGTCCATGGGTTTTTATATAGGACCCGCTCCCTGCCAAATTTAGTTATTAGTTACAGTACCTGTGAGAAACATTTGGTGAATAACTAGAAGTTACAGTTCAGATTTACATTAATAATAATGACAAAATGAAACCAATAAGTTTCCAATGTAATCACTTCAAAGTCAGCAGAGAAGAAATTATTACTACGAATCCAAGTTTCTGCATAGGCCATTGCCCCCATATCCATCAGTATGCAACAAGCAATCAGAGAAGCTATTCCAAAAAGAAGAAAAATACATTTTGCATTAGTGATAAATTCACTAGAAAAGATTTTCAGTAAGCCATTAATAATAGCATATTCCCCACTTACAACTCAAGTGCCATCAAATAAAAATAAGCTGCTGTTGCCAGTTGGAAAACTAGCTCCATATGTGTCTGCTGGAGTTATAACAGCACTAGTGTCCAGGTGCAGAGGTTATAATTTTGGCAAGGAAAGAGCTATCACTTCTGGAGGTACCTATTCAACATGAGCATGACTAGGTGCACTGTCCCATCTGCTGCCAGGCCACATTGAGAGGATCGTGTGCCTCAGCTGCAGCAGTTAATGCAGCAAAGCACAGATTTCAAACGGCTTTTCAACTTGTGACTCATCAATTTGAGAGTTTATTTATGGACTGTTATCAAAATACTTATGAGGCTACAGCGCTCACTCTGTAACCTGCATCCACGCAACCTACTTCATGTCCAATGTTTGCTGCCTGACTTAGTAAGACTTTATATACAAGGACTCCAGCTACTGAAATCAATGGAAAATAGAAGTCTCAATATTATGATGAATCTGGACCTTAAACTCTTGTTCATTTCAGTAGGGACCTGGGAGCCTGAAATAGAAGTTAGGTGCTTAAATACATTCTCAAGTCTGGATGCCAGGTAGCAGGCACCTGTACAGGAGCTGGAAAAGACCTTGGACCCTCTTTGATGCTTTAGGTGTCATCAAATAATAAATAAATAAAATGATCAGAACTATAACTTTGCCTGATGTCATTAGCTCATATAGGATCAACCTGAAACACCATGGATGCAACAGCACTGAAACCATCAAGGCGAGGTGAAAGAAAGATCAAGATGCTGCTTCAAAATACGGCAAGAACATGGGGAGTATATTTTGCTAACACATGACACATTTTTGTCAGAGACACAGCGTTATTCAAACAAATGACAGAAAGAAATGAAGCTGGAAAGAGCAGTTCCCCAGTGTGCAATACTTTTTTTGTTAGTTCAAACTATAGCTGAGATAGCTAACAGTTATTTCTTCAGTCTCTCATGAGCTGGTGGAGTACCAAGTCTTCCCCTACTGATAACTAAAGAGACCATAAAGGCTTTCTTCCAAATCCCCAATGACCTTTTTTAAAAATAAAAATTTTTAAGAAAAACTTAAATCACAGGTTTACAGATCCTCTCTATCTATTTAATCACTGTAAATGTCACTGAAATATCAGGCAAGATACCTGCATGAGAATGGGGAATCAATTTTGCCTCTTTCTCCAGGCTTTATACGGTTTTCAGTTCCACATGTTGCACTGGTATCAACTCTCTCCTGGCCAAGTGATGTTATAATTAAATGCCCTGTGATCCCCAGAGCCATCATGATGCAAAATTCTCTCTCCTTCCCATCCAGCATCTCAAGGACAGGCCTGGCACTGGGGCAGGACGTGCAGCTGATGCTGGGAGACCAGCACAGGCACGAGGCCTGTGCCTTTCCCGCCATGCGACCAGACGGGTGCATGTCTCCTCTCGAAATATCCACTTGATCAGAACACATTCATGATGGTAATAACTAGGACAATCTGATTCAGTGTTTAATAACTCCGTCTTTATGCTGTGAATTTGCTCTGCTCATTTACATCTAACGTGAGTGGGAGCATGATTTGGGTACTGCAGCTATAATGATGCCAACTATTCTCCTAACACCAACAGTTGATGGTAAAGTTCTGGGGAAAAAATTCCCTTACTGTATAAGATCTGCACAGAGTTATTCTTCTGTCTTTAGTAATATGCCCTTTGACAGTTTCAGTTTACTAACAATAGCTTCCGAGTTGACATTTTGATTGATACTTTGTCATGTTTTTATCCTCACAAGGTGCAAGAAGACGTATAATTCAGACCTGGCAGCTACAGGTAATCATTCAAATCATACCACTAGCCAAGAACAAACAAGGAACATTATGGCAGTGACTCTCATCCATTATGGGAAGGAAGCAAGGATGTGTTATATTGGATAGCTTTTACAATAAATTTGCAGCTGTGGAAGTGAGGAATTTGAGTCCCATTAAGAAAGGCCCTTGCAATAAGGAACTGAAACATCCAAAATATCGTCATGCCTCATCAACACAGCTCCACCAAAATCATATAGATCCTTGTTCAGAAATGCAAATTTGGAAAGCAACCTGAAAAGCCCATGCAGTGAGACATGCAATGAACTGTTACTCAGTTACTGGACTTGTTCATTTCTAAAAGAGATGAAAGGGACCTCATCTTCAAATGAACCCCTTTATCCACAATTTAACAAACAAAACAAAACTCTGAGCATTGCAGCACTAGGTATAACCAACCCATCAGACAGCATTAAGTTAAAACAATGGCTCAGATATCACTAAGCCTCTTATGGGAATTCGGTCAAATCCAGACTTATTTGGATTACATGGCAGTTTGGGAAATCCAGTAGCAGAGGATCATTTTCTTTCCAATCAAGCTCAAAGAATCTGAATTTCTTCTTCTCTTACAAGCAAAAAAAGAAAAGAAGAAAAAGAATAATTGCCTTGGGCTTTTATAAAATTGCTCAATTGAACCAACTTGTAGCCATCCTGGAAGCTTAGTAACTGCATCTCTGTGCCAAGCCACATCTGAATGGTCCTCGTCTGCTGCTCCCAAGGCTGAGAACACTCAAAGCAACAGAACCAGCTTCTTTCAGAAGAGGGTAGGTGTCATGTTGTTCAGCAATAGCCCGCTTTGGCCCCGATCTTCTGGTCTGGAAGCTAGAAACTAGATGATAAGGAAAAGCACTGATGAGATTTGAAGAAAGCCTTGTCATGGTCGTCTGTGCTTTCACGCTGGTTTATTTGCTTACAGATTTTGAGCGCTGGTCCAGGAAGTCAATACAAAAGGAAGAGACGAGTGGCAAGCCCACCCAGCCCAGACAGCTGTTGAGCTCAGCATGTGTCTCAAAATCCTGAATGCTCCAGTGTTGGGCATGCACATGTGTAAAGCAGACCCAAAGCCTTACATGAGCATAAGCAACAAACATCTCCATTTCCATTTATGTCAACAAGGGCTGCAGAGATTCACTATGTCTGAAAGTAGGCATGTGTTAATGACTTGTCCATATATGGATTTAAATGTCTAAGTTTTTTAGGATGCTGCATTGACAACATTAGCCCTTTCTCCTCATAACTGTTAGCACCCGAGAACTCTTTAGATTGAAGTGAGAGATTTCTCTTTTACTTCATTCTTACGAAAATGTAGCATCACTGGCTTCAAATGAATTATAACAGAGTAAACTCAAGTGTTAACAGTGAAAATGCAGCCCCTAAAAGTACATTTAGTAACTAAAAAATGCTGAAGTAAATAAACCAGAAGACTTGACTAAGAGAGCGACTTAACCAGCACTGTCTGTGCTTTTGCTGGGCCATCAAGGAGAACTTGTGGATGTTGTGACAAAACTCAGCTTGAAGCTATTAATTTTCAAAACAATGACATACCCTGATGTTCATCTGAAAGTTGTGAATTAGGAGATGGAAAGAATTCCTGACTTTCAGATTCCATCACATATTTTCATGGTCAAAAAGAAAAAAAGAAAGTTTGTTTTCCTCGTCAGAGGACTGTTGTGTCTTTAGGAAGAGCTTTCTTTTTGTTCAGAGTTGCTGTCTTCCTGTGCAGTGTCGTTCAGCTGCACGCTGTGACTCTGCCAATGGGTTTACATGGGTTGTACAGCTATCAAGAACCACTATGGGAAGACACTGAGATTAAAAGTAAAACAACACTGCTGCAAACTTCACCTTGAGTTAAAGTCTAGTTCAAGTTTTTTCTGGCTCATGCATCATCCGTAATAATGCAAATCCTTTCAGGTCCAGTGCTGTGTAAATCTGTTACTCATGAATTATGCCTCCTGTGTCATCTGGCCAAGCTTATTTCCTTCTTTGGGGTTGTACACATGTCACCTGGAGCATAATTTGAAGACAATGAGTTTGTAAATTTGAAGACAATGAGTTTATACAGGTGGCTTTGCAATACAAGTGCAGATAACAGTAGTTCTGACAGCATATAAACTAGGAAAGGTTTCAGGTTTTTTGGTCAGAGTTGTGGCGGGTCTGTAGGGCAGAGGAACAAACTCCAAGACCTGACTTTCACTGTGTGCAGTGAGCAGATCTCCAGACCAAGACCAGTTTATGTAATTTCTTTACAAAGAACCGTATTTTAATCATTGGGGATGTCACAGTCTGGAGAAAAGGAAACAGAAAAGTGAAGGCTAAAAGCAGCACAAAGCAAGTGTCAAAATGCCCACATGTTTTTGCCTGCATACTGTGTCTGTTAGGAATGTGCCGAGGTCTTTACTCCAGCTCAGAGCTGTGCGAGCGCAAGAGTTTCACGTCAATGCAATTAAACCAGGACAACTGTGCTAATGGGGCTGTGGACACAGCATTTACAAGTAAAAAGGTAAAATTGCTTGTCAGATTTATTCTAGTCTTTTCCAGGGCAGGATGAGAGCAGCTGTGCTGGTAAAGGTGCATCTGTGCAAGGGCCTTTGGCTAGAAGAGCTGTGACGGATACAGGAACGCAACGGTGACAACCACATGGCATTGAGGCTACAACCGGCCCGAGAAGTGACTGAAAATCTCACATCAAAAAATCCACATCTCTCCCCACTGGCTTTCTGAGCGATGAACCGTCACCTCCAAGACCAGTTTGTCCTCAGGCCCTGCAAAGCGGGAGTGCTAGCACTACAAGTACACGTGAACAGCCCAGAGTAGCTCCCAAGGAAGTCAGTGACAAAGTTCCCAGTAGTCTTGATGGAAACAGAAGCTGGCACAAAATGCTGCAAGTAATTGCGTGATCTTACTATGACAGTACTCTGAGCAAATCAATACTTAGGCTGAATTTCATTTTGCAAATTAAATCAAGGATTCAATTCCTCTGCCTTGCAGGAAATGTCTCTGCCTTACAAGATAGCACAAGCAGAAGAAATAAATGTGCCTTATAATCAGTTGCATCTATTCTAGGACCACCACCACTAAAATGCTCTAATCACATATTTAGCATTCCTGTGGGGCATTAGTATAAAGTAGATTATTTGACTAACTTAATTGTGAATTTCTTATAATATCATAGTGATTTATTTTAAATGTCTCCTTAACTCCAAACTCCCTGTGCTTGCAGTTCTTAGATTTGGGGAAGTTACGATATAACACTCCCCACCCTCCCCCAGTCCCCACGGGGAGGAAGACCTGTCTGGAATTGTATAAACTCAAATGCTACTCCGGCTGTTTACTTCAGCAGACAATTTGGCCCAAAGTGTGTTGTAAAGCTCAGGATGGGAGAAAGGAACAGCATGTTCCAGCCTAGAAAGCAGGTCTGAAGGACATCGAACCCCTCCTTGGTCGTACTTAGATTAGAACAACTGATATTGGGAGTGTCCTGGACACTCTTACTCACTCTGCCCCTGCTAGAAAATCATATGATGTGCTGGGGTGGAATGCTAATTTTAAATCACAGTACAAGCAAACATTTTTAGAAAGAGGTCACGTCTAGTGGGTTGGATACAGGGCTGCTGAAAGCCATGAACTTGGGGATGGAGGTGCTACCTCCAGCACTGCACCCCTTCACACCTTTGGGAATGTGTTTACCCACCCTCACTCCTCATGTTCAAAAGGGCAATGAGATTTACTGAGCTTGATAGTCAAGGCGAATTAATTAGTGACCTGGTTCTTCTCTTAGTTATCTTGCAAGTCTGATTACACCATCAGTCATGGCTGAGAACAAAATTTGTTTCACTGCTCAGTTATCGGGCCTCAGGAAATCAAAATACTTTGCCCAGCATTAGAAGAAACAGCGGCATAATATCAAAAATAACCTGGACCATATTTACAACCATCTGATTGAGAGCTAGCTCTACTCATCTGCTTCCTTCCTGCTCCCACCTCCAATAAAACTCATTTCATTCATCTTTGCTCCCAGAGTTCCCCATACATCATGGGTTACGATGCAGTCCTTGTTTCCTCTGTTCGATTTTTAAGATCACCTATCAGCTACATTTTCAGATGATTCAGTGAGCTTCGCTGTTCTGACTTATTAGAAATTGATGAGGGTTAAAATAACTTTTGCTCTTAAAAGCACAGCCAAAAAAAAAAGGAGAACATTTTACTTTGGAGAAAATCCATTTGGATGCACTCACGCCCTTCTAGAAGCCCTAAACAGCTTGATCCAGGAGACCTGCTAAAAAGAAACGTAATTTCTACTTATAGCAGGCTGAAGAAACTTTTCCCTTGGCAATTACATCACTTTGATTGGATGCTGTTTTCCACCCTGATCTCTCTAGTAAAGTAAAACTACAGGAGAAACATATTTCTCATTGAAAAGCTGCATACAGAACTGCTACAAAACAGGGAGAAAAATACCAAAGGATACAGAAATCACTTGAGCCAAAATCTTTCCTGATTTACCCCTGTACAACCAGGTTCAACTGAAAAGAGCTGTCTTCAGGTCAGGAAGGACAAAATCGATAACGTTTTCCTTTGAATATTAACTGTTAAAAATCTTCAAAAACAAACCCAAAAGACAAAACAACTTCAGTATGAAATGAAGAACAAATAACTAGCTGAAATCCAACACTAACATTACAAAGCATTTATTTTAGTTTATACTGTATGCATATAAATAGAATACAGTGCAAGCACCACTCTAAGGCAATGAGAATGTTGCACAAAATAGCATTCAAAAAATCAGGAAATGCCAGAATTAAGGTTTCCCTGGCAACCTTAATTTTACCCCCTGTGCATATGCATTTTACAACACAGTCTTTAAATACACCATAGCATTCCATTTCTCAAATAGTATCACATACTGAAGAAAACTTCTAACAGCAATACCAGCTTGTCATGTTGTACATGCTGATGACTTTTGCTACAGGGAGGAAGCAGATTGGTTTGTAATCTGTCTTGCTGCATGACTGAATTAATTTCACTCAAAATTTTGCACAAAAATGTCCCTCCACATCAACTTGGGAAGTGAGTTTTCAGCCATTTCTAAATCTTGGAAAGCAGAAAGTGATTTTTATTCTGGCATAAAGTCTGGTACCTACATATTTTAAATAAATACACCCCTGCGGGCAATGTAGTCTTTGCTCACAGCTGCAATTCATGTTCTCCTGTGCTAAACAGATACCATGTTTGCCCTACAGTCAGAAAAAGCCTGGGATATTGCCCTGAAGTGACTAGATGAACCAGCTGAGGCAAACCCAGAACTTGTTAAGCTTTGCTAATTCATTGCTCCAACAGCTGAAGACTGGTCCAGGGCATAAACCAGCCCTGTGAAACAACAGAAGAGACATCTCATTTCCTAAAGGAGCTGTGTGTATGTAAAGCCAGAGTAATCAAGAAAATAAATACAAGGACAACAATAAAAGTAATAAAAAAATAAAGTAGTTTAAGAAGTTGAGGAACTTTCACTAATAATGAACCAAATGAAAATACACATTACTTACTGTCCAACACAAGCTAATGAACAAAGAAACCCAAATGACAGCCTCCTTGAAAACATCTAAGACTAGTTATAATGGCACATTTTGTTCCTAGGAGCCTTACTTCCCTCCTGTTTTAACAAGGATCTTTAACATTTCTGAAAAGCCAATAGGAAAAACTTCAATTTATTTCTGTTTATCTTATTGGCACTCTGCCACACAGCACATTGAACTATTCAGCATCAGGACAACTTTCCTGAGAAGGCAACTGGTTACTCACAGGACCAGAGAAGCCATAAAGAAATGGCATGAGTGACTTCTGTTCCCCATGATAACAGGCACTGTAATTCCCCATTAGGCTACAGTTTGTGCCTTCTCCTGCTGCCCGCAGACACCAAAGGATAGATAGTGCTCCAGCTGAAACCAGTTTGAAAAAAATCCCTCAATTCCATCAGAACAGATCCGAAATTTGTCCAGAACAGAACAGAGCAGTGCGCTTAGGAGCACTGAACCTGGACCGAAGAGACCTGGCTGCACTGCTCATCCATGCCTTCCACTCCAAGCAAGCTGTGTCCCTTCTGCACACTCCTCTTCCTTTGCCTGCGAGTTTTCCCTTATCTTCATATTTAAATTACAAGGTCTTTGGGGCAGGTTTCCCGTCCAAGTACCTGTGTGTACTGTGCACAGCATAGTGAAGCTCAGTCAGGGTCTCTAGGTACACTAGAAATACAAATAATAATGAAAAAAATAGCAAGGAGAAAAAAAAGCAACTAAAGGAAAGACCTTGACTTGTACAAAATCCATGGCTTGGATAGGCACAGCTTGTGACAGATTCTTTCCTACTCCCATTAAGTTGATGGCAAAGCTCCCATTAGCCTTAATGAGACCATGATCAAACCCGGCCTGTGTACACTGAAAACTTTCAAAAGGCCAAAAAATGTCTAGCTTGAATGACATACAGGACTTCAGTTCCTATGGAAATTTCAAATTCCTATTGAGTGTGTGATGCCGTCAGTCCTGAGCCACGAGTTACATCCATTTCCGAGCACAGAGGCTCCTCAGGGACACAGACACCTCAGAAGCACTGGATGCTTTATGAGAAACTTCAGTCACTCAGCCAATAAGACTTACAACAAAAATAATATTTTCCATTCTCACACATTGCTAAGTTGTAAACTGCTCCTTAGATACCTGGATATGGAGTTTATGAGAAACACATGTAAAATCCTGACAAGCAAACCTTGTTTATAACTTTACACAAAACAACTACTGAAAGGACCAATTTTCAGAAGACGTCTATTGGGGCCTGTCAGGTATGCAGCATGCCGAAGATATCATCAAGCAATGCACGTCACATGCTGCTCTGCTTTCCCTGAGATGCATGCCTCCCCCTGAAACGTCCCTTGCTTTTTTCCCAGGGCAGATATGGCCCTGGTGGTTGCCTTCAAATGTCACCAGTGACTTGATAAGAGTTTGCTGAGCTTTCCCAGTAGAAGGAGGAAAAATTCTCATGTTTGAGATAATTCCTTGTAGTATCCACTGTCTGGTTTAAATCATTACTGGGTGAACGCCATATCTTTGTGATGTTTGCTGGGACATGATAAAGACCTTCCTACTCAGCTCAGAAGATGCAAGACCTGATAAGCAGCTCTACATTAGCAAATCAGCCAGAGAATTCTGTCATGTCCTTCTTGTGGTCTACATAACATCTCTTTTTTCACTTGTAACACCAAAATAAGGAAAAGTCAGTACATTCAGGATTTTCTGTTGCTAAAAACTGTAATTCCCAAACACTTAATAGAAATTAATCTAACTGGCTGCAAAGTTGGTGGGGGCTTTTTGTTTTGGTTTTTAACCTGTGTGCTTCAACATGACAGTGCACGGAAGGAGCTCAGTTGCAGCTACAGTAGTTACGCACTAATGACATTACTCCATCCCCCTCTTACCACTTACAAAGGGGATGGGAACAGGTAATTGGGTACTGGCTTTCCATTATTTTCTCCTACTGTATCTTTTCTGTACCATCTCATCGCTTCCTTTGGTTAATTTGACCTTTATATTTTCCGAGAGAGCAAACGAGGAAGTGCATTCAGAATGGGCTCTGTGCTTCTTGTAGTGATGCTTCAATGGACTAAGCTGTTTTATATGAGTTCTAGGATGACAGAAAGCTGTTTTGCCCTACTTAGATACACATACTCATTGAAAGTACACCAGGCAAATACTCCTTTCAGCCTTGCAATGTTATGTCATTTTAATCCTCAAAGCAGTATATTTGGCTCTAATATATCACTCAGTACCTTAAATGATAAAAATGGATTCACTGTAGATGAGCAATTCTGTAACAGAATAAAATGCGGTGCTAGAGAGCCTGGGTTTACTCAGCAAGAAATGTCCATCTTCTAAATTCACCAAAATGTGTCCCCTTATCTAAAATTAGACCAGCACATTAGCATTTTGCTTTCAGTCTCTGTATCTCTCTTACTTTTAGCAACAGCTTCCTAAAAACTGTGTCACAGACAAACCCAGCCACTGAAGAAGTGCTGTAAAACTTGCACTCTGGGCAACACAATCTATCCAAAATTATGATCGGAAGAGTAGCTTTGTTTTACATCATTTTAGAGGATCTGATATACTACCATTTAGTCCTCTACACCACCCGGTATCACCATCTAGCCCACACACAAGCTGGTTTGGCATTCCCTGTATTTGTAGAGAAATTCTATTTCTCAGCCCATTTCAGAAGTTGTGTTGGTTTATTTATTTATTAGCGCACAGGTAATCCTGAGGAAATAACTGTGCTCTGTAAGAAGCGATAGATGTGCAAATTGGAAGTGTCTCTTTTGTTGAATACAAATAATATTTTTAGCATGAAACCAGCAGCTTAACATCCCTACAGACTTTAGGATACAATTAGAAGAACTTTGTTGTCTTGGACCTTTGGTAAATACTCTTTGAAGATTTCTGAAGCCTTTTGCAAGCTGACTCTGTTTAAATCAATATTATAAATGTAAATACCTAATGAGGGTGCTCAAAAAAACTGTACTTCGACTAACTCCAAATTGTAAAATTGAAGCTGGGAGCTGACAAACTGGGAATTAACTTTATCACACACATAGAAAAACAGCAAAGTGGGTACCTCCCTGATGTTATTTTTAGAATTATGCACCAGCACAATTGTGAGCAAGAAATCTCATCCATTACTGCTTGACTAAAAAAGAAATCTGAAACTAGAGCTTGGGGAATTTCAACTCTGTTAAAAGATTTTGAAAAGTCTTAATCCGCCAGCTCTTTAGACATGAAGGTGATCTTCACTTGTTAAAAATCACCCTCCAAAACTCTCAGAGGTAGAAAGGACAGATGTGCCCAGGATACAGAGATACTGACTGCAAGACAACAAAGAAAAGGAAAGAAAACAGAGGAGAATCCCAGCAGTCCCATCATTGAGGGATGGATGAAGACAACAGATTTAAGTGGAATCTCAATACTTCACGTGTATGTGCCGAATGTTCTAGTCAGACAAGCTTAGAGGGACATCCAACATGTTATTCCCTAAAAGCTAAGTTATTATTTCGTAAGACTAGCATGTAGCTCTCTGGAGATCACTGCCTCCTTTTCATATAATGACTGTTTAGAACTGTGTGATGCTAATACCAGCACCCAGGAAACACAGACACCAGCCAAAGAGTTTGTTTTTTATAAAAAAGAAAAAAAACATACAACCACAGAGCACAGCTTATCAGTGACATCAGGCAGTCACGTAAGCTCATGGAGCAAACCATGCATTCCCAGAGATGAAGAGATTTTTAAATTACAATTATTTACAAGTTGTCATTCATTTAGACAACCACTGTGTACACCATTTCACAGATCCATCATTGTTATCCCCAAATTCTCCTGCCTCCATGTTCATCCGAACTGTTCACCTTCATCACCTTCAGTAGATATGGTGGTTTTGGGGTGACAGTTGGACTTGAGGATCCTAGAGGTCTCTTCCAGCCTATGATTCTTTGATTCGATGATCTGTCCCATCTCATGCATTTTGTGAGCTCAACACTTGCTGGTATAGACTGACACATACAACCTGAATGACCAATACAGCCAGATCTGACTGAGGCCTCAAATTTTTTGCCATATACAAAGAAATCAAGTACCTCTGTTTGTCATCAAACCACAAGGGTAATGACTTCACCATCACTGAGGATCTCAAGGAGTTCTGCCTTCTTTTAGAGGAAAAAAAGGCAAGTAAGCTTATGGAATCTGGGCAGTGCACTTACATTAATGGGGCAGTGTGAAGGCTAGGTGCTGAAAACTAGGTTTTCTTGACTGCCTGCCAGATGCTTATAAGGGTAGCTATTATTACTGTAGTGTTTCTGCTCTTTTCTTTGAAATCCAACAAAGCAGGCTCAGGCTGTTATGATCTGCACCAGTATGTCACATATGAGAGATCATCTTTCTGTTGGAAATGTGCATGTAAGGCTGCAAAATAGTCACATACATTCCCTTCGGTTCTCTCTTCCATCAAATGCAGACAGCTTTTCTGACCATTACTCTCCCACAGCCTGTCTGAGGTTACTGCATGGGTGACAGAGGGGTTATTTCACCTAACACAGTCAGCAGCTTTCTGCTTGCTTGGGGCAACCAGAGGAGGACAATTAAGGGAGCCAGGTCAACCAGATTCTCATGGGTTGGTTTTAATCCAACCCATTAACAGGCCAGCAATCCCTCTGAGGCTCCGGCTCCAGCTCTATGAAAGCATTTCCCTGTCCTTCTTTACTACTAATTCAGAGTATCAAACAAAATGCTCAAGCAAAACTTGGACCGTGCCAGAGCCAGGCTCTACTTTCTATTACACGAGGCTACAGTGGGAGAAAGAAAGTCCTGCAGTTAAGCAAGAGAAAATTGGATCCATTTCTGTTCCCCCCCCCCACCTCTCCATGCTTCGGTGCCATCTGTAAAACAGAGATGCTAATAATCCCCCATGGCTCACAGCTGCTCTATGAATTGACTCTCCAGGGCTCAGCAGTGTTGGGGTACTGGTGACGGGAGCTAACATGACATACAGAACATCACCTCTTTTCTTTGTCAGCTTATTAATTACCACACATATTCTCCAGGTCCTGCAACTGAGTGTATTTTAACGGCTGAAATAAATAAATGAGAGCAAACAACCTTTCCCTGCCTGTAAATCAACCACCTGTCACATTCCTGGATATGACAAAACTTCTAACCAATAGATAATTTTCATCCTTTTTTAATATGTGTTGCTGTATTGCTACCTACAGCTGATTGCAGTTATGTCTCCTGTTGGACTGGTATTAAACAGTTCTGTAATGGGAGATGATGCCAGCCCAAAGCCTTCATACTTCAGTTGTACCGGATAAGCCTGCACACATAAAGTGCATGTTTATTTTACATATTTCACTCAGCTTCCTAAACAGGAGACAGCAATGGTTTTATAATGACAGTAGAATCTAAAAATTAAAAAGCAGTCATGGTAGATTTTGCAGAATTTTTTGTGAAATAACCAAGGAAGTTTTGATACAGTTTGTTTCAGACTAAGTGGACTTCTCTCACGCTGTCTGGGCTGTATCTCCTTCAGGTGGGATTTAAGGAGCACATTAAACAAATACTTAAATGGGAGACATCCCAGGAATAGTTAGTTGTTGAGAGAAGAGGACTTGGGATGGTCCTCTTCCTTCTGGGTCAGAAACAACTAGACCTGGGAAGAGAAATGCTGTTGCCTAATGCAGGATTTTAGTATTTAAATCCTGGTTTTCTTCCAAAAGAAAAACAGGGCCCTAGTGGCTTGGCAGCCTGCTCCTGAGCTACAAATCCTGTGATGCCAGGATCCTCAGCCCCACGGCAGTTTGCATGCCCTACTGCCCTGGCACCATGCACCCTCCCAGGAGGGCATCGCCAGCCCCACAGCAGCACACACAGCTGGCTGGCTCCACACCAGGGACCCTAGGAAAGGTCCAACTTCTGTCACAATTTCAGCAAAATCAAACCATGTCAGCAAAATATACAGCTCCTTTCAAAGCAGGAAATCCAGTGAAATCAATTTGTCTTATCAGCTTTAAAGTAAATCTGACAGCTCAGGATGATGTGGGGTAAAGCAAGATCTCAAATGATCTCAAGCTAGATCATGTTTGTGATCATGTGGTTTCCTTGCAACTTGTGCAAGAACAGCCTTTGCAGTCCAGTTTGGGTCACACTCTGCTTCATAGGCAGTGTAACTGGAGATACAAGAATTTGGAAAAAACTGGAATTGGATTTTATTGTTAAAAAAAAACCAAACCAAAACATAGAAAGGCCATAGTCAACAAATAATAACCACTAAATAAATATAATTAGTTCACTTTCCATATTTCCATATCATCACCTTGTAGGAATGTGATTTAAAGTTTAAATTCTAGCTTTTCTACTGCAGCCTCCTGGTCCAGCATGGAGCAGCAGAGAGAGAAACCACTGCAGAGTGAAACTACGCTTTTTCAGCCCTGGCACTCAGGAGGACAGGCAGCACTGCAGATACGATGAGGGGGACAGACAGGCAGCTCCTCACTTCACGCACGGAGAATGGCCTCTTGTAACATTCGGTTCTGTTTTTCTGTCCTCAATTGGTTTAAAAAGCACTGTGACTTGGTACGAAGGCAAAACTAAAGACAGAAGCAATTTTTCAGCTCATATAAACTGTCATAGGCTATTTTGTAGGGGGACAACTGTGAATAAAGCGCAATGGATGAAATTTGAGGAAAGACAGAGTAGATCTAGGCTCACCAGAGCCTAAAAAGCCAAATGAAAGCTCAGACATTTCAGCTGCCTTCCAAACAGCCCCCAAACTGTTCACACCACATCCTCAAGACAGGGAAGATCCAAGTCTGGAAAGCAACTTGGCGCCAGCTGAAGCGGGTGCTGGTCCTGGACAGAGCCAAACCTCGCAGGCACAAGCTGAGCCCTCACTTTCCTGGTGAAAGCCACAGTGCTGAAGCGCTGTGACTCACAGCACCTGGTTTATTTCATGTGCGAGTTCGCCGAGTCCACATGCACTAGGACGGCACAGCAACAATGGAGACCGAGCCTGAAGACTTGGGTTTCATACCAGATTACATTCTGACCCACTACAGCACTGCAAATGAGGTCCTTGCTTCCCCAGGAGGCAATGCTGCCTTGGTCACAGGCAATGGAAACTCACAGGGAAATAATTTTTTTTTTTTTTTTTTAAAAAAAAAAAAAAAATTCCAGATCATGCTCCCTAGTGCCTCCATCTCAC
>Ga0181612_147623_pt1 | contig 24593 bp, 15 predicted proteins | sample HoacroProtozoa21_FD_119630 | JGI IMG/M metagenome (GOLD analysis project Ga0181612, IMG submission 119630) | Hoatzin crop microbial communities from Cojedes, Venezuel. Combined Assembly of Gp0051906, Gp0051904, Gp0051908
CCCCCTGCCACTATTTGCACCTCGGTTGATGGGTGATAACTTATTAAGCTTCTGAAAACCAGTTGTGTACCTGTGTTCATAAGCTGACATACACCTGATGAGGTTACCCTTGACTGAGAGAATCAGTCAACATGGTGGGATCCAGGCAACACCTTCAGGAAAGGGCACGCTTTGTAACACACTGCACACTGAGGCAGGGTTAGAAACAGAAAGGTTCGGTGCAATATTCAGGTGCATTCAAGATGCTCTGGGACAAAGTTCAGCTTTCTATCATCTTCTGCTAAGAATTTGGATGCAGACTGGAAGCTCTATCTCCTGCCGTGATGGCAGCCACTGAGAGTGAGAGAAATGTGTCCATTTGACCACTCTCCCTCTGCCTGTTCTATGCTCTAGTGCTGTTCAAAGGAGGGCTCCCTCCAAACCGAGCACAGCTCCCTGCTGTTTCAAGTTAAGCAGCTTGAAACTGACGGGCCCAGCCATGTGCTTAGAGATAAACATTTGTGCAAATATTTGCAGATGTGGGACCCTAATCTAGAGAACAATGTCGATCCCAGAGATCATTTTGTTTATGAATGTCAGTCCTGGGGCATTACCGAAAGCCCAAAAGAAACGTCTGTGTTCCAAGATGCTTACAGTACCAGGGTCACATCCCACAGACTGTCTCGAGCGAGCAGCCTTTACTTGCCAGAGCAATGAGTGTCTACTACACAACTGAAATTGCAGGCTGGCACAGGATGGATGCATTTTGCAAACAGAGTTGGAAGCTGAAAACATGCAGAGATACAAAAGTATTGGCACTTTGCAGGACAAGAATTTGCAAATGCTTTGGCCAGCTCTAAGTCCATCCACAGTAAAAGCTTGCGTGGACTGGTTGTGTACAGAGAGAGGAAAGAGAAAAGAAAAGAACTTCCACACAGGCTTGCTGTTGCTTGAGAAAGCCAAATACTCGTCTCATTATCTTTGCGCTCCTTATTTGGAATATTCCTTTCTCCTTGCTTATGCACCAAATGCCAACATCTCTGTTGCTCACAGGTTCCATGTTGCGTTGATCTTCGGGGTATCAGATCTCTGCTACAAGCTCTTGTCTCTCCAGTTCTTTCTTCTAGCTTCTGAGCTGCAACAAGGTCTTCCAAAAGAGTTGCTGCTGCCGAAATGTGGAATAGGAATCAAACCTCTGAACCTCAGGTTCACACTGTATATAAGACTTCCTTTTCCCCTTCAGCGAGTCCATACAGCAGTTCCTCTTTGTGCCAAATGAAAGCTACAGCATCTTAGCTTTTAGTTTGGAAAACAGCAGCCTGGGCTTTCAGTTTGGCTTAAACCTCAGCACGCAGACCAATGCGATGGCCAGCATGCACAGCTTCACGCCAGAGCCTAATCTTTTTCAAGAGGTAAATTTAGCAGGCACTTTCCAGACTCACAGTCACGGTGCTGCAGTAGTGACAAATCCACCAAGAGAAGGGAGAACTGGAGGGATGCCTGAATCACAGGCGGTTGCCTGGTTTTTCCCAGGGCAGAAACCAGTGTTTGGTAGCTACAAAGCTGGCTTCATATGTTTACCAGAAGAACTGCTGTGCACAGAATTTGCTGACATTTCCCAGGCAGCTTCGCAGACGCGACAGGGATAAGAATAGGCCCCTCGAGACCCAACTCGCTTATAAACAATGCCCTATTTGCAGTGGCTCTTTTCCTGTAAGATCTGAAACCAGCTTGTCTAAAAGGTTTTCTACAGCCAGTAAATCAGTTAATGCCCTTAAACCAGTGAGCATCCTTTATCATATATCATGTTTCTGTAGTGAGAAGGTACACTGCGACGACCCTGTGATGCCCTCTTACGGCTATGTGCCAGCATCTGAAAAAAGTTTTGGACAAGTATCTCTCCCAGATACGTAGCTGTGAATATGACTTTACAACAGGCAATGGGCTCTTTTTCTTAGACCATCACTTCATGTGGTGGTAATGATTTTGCAAGAGAATAATATTTTTGTTTACCTCCATTTTTTCCTAAACATAACAGAGTTTTTTTGATGTTATTTCTTCTTTTTTTAGCCTAGATTTCCTCTCAAAGAAAGCTCTGATTTGCCTGTGTACACAGCCACAGTCACTGGTAGATGATGGAGACTGGGGAACCGTAAAGATCCTACTTTTACAGACTATCCAGATTTTAAGATGTATTTCAAGAGGCATACCAGATTTAGGGGGAAGGAAAGAGAAAACATTGTGTCAGATCAGCATTAATTTCAAGAGAAGAAAGGGGGTAATCTTTATGTGTGTTATGTCTACACAATCAGGAAACGCAGCAGACATCTCTTCAGCATCATCTGCTGTCCTTATTCGTTCTCCTAGGTTGAGGCATGCTGAAGAGAAAAGATTTTGCAGCCCCAGCAGAAATGTTTGTGAAGTGTTTATCTGATCAGCTAAAGACTTTGAAGGCTTGCATTGGGAAAGAGTTCTAACACTTCATAACTCAGATGCAACTGAGAGGCTTGGTGTCTCCTTTTTGGAAGAGAGGCTTTTTTTTTTTTAGGGCAGCAAATTGGTGTTTTGTACCAACAGCAAGAGTTGGGATGAAGACAGGGTACCACAGTTCACTGAGGTTTTTTTAATTTCTTTTTGTTTTTCTGGCCAAAGCTAGAGATAGGGTTACATACTGTTTCATATTACCAAACGCATTGTGCTGTTCACCACTTAAGCCATCCGCAGACGGGAACAAACCCCGAAACCCCAGGTATTGCTGCTAACTGCAGAAACCATCTGCAAGCGCAGAGCGAGATGTATGCTCTCTCCCTCTGCTCCGCATGGAAAAAACCCCTGACGCTAGCCCTTGTTTTTCCTTTCTACATCAAGAAGGAGACTGCACAGTAGGGAAAAAGCACTGTATGCATCCCTGTGCTGACAGTAAGAGTACTGGCTTTTCAACATGGAAAAAATGATGTAGCCGTCAGAAATGCATAAGCAGCTTGGGAAGAGCCAGTTCTTTACTGACCTGCTCCAAAGTTTATCACAACCCTGGGCAGCCAGGGTCTGCTTCCTGCTCTGTTGCATGTGATAAAGGTGAAGCTTAGAAAAAGCAGCCCCTGTTATCATCTTTGTATGCTACCCAGCAACACCGTAACTTGAAGGTCAGGCTACCAGAAAGACATATGGAAAGGCTTTGGTGTGACCAGTCTCCAAGTTGGACAATTATGGCTCACATCAAGTAGAACTCTGTGAGTCAACAGAGTCATGTTATGCGGTCAGCGTTACATTTGCAACGATATTGCCCAGTCTTTTCTCTACTTTGGTTTCAGGTGTTTCTAGCAGCCTGACTACTTCATGCATTTCACTGGACAAACGCTTCTGACTTTCCACATGATGCCTGGTGTGGACATGCAAGACATCTTAAATGGCAGATATACCGAGCTCCCTTTCTCACTACCGTTTCAGAAGTTTTCAGCTTTCTCTCCAAACTAGATCTTTGTTTCACTTTTCCTGCAGGTGCTACATATTTATTCATGTCATCTCAAAGACCATGAGCTCAGACATGCGTCAGTCTGAATTTCCAGCTTCAAAGGAAAAACAGAAAACAAAACCATCAGAAAGACTATAATGTGCCTGGTCCTACTTCTGACCACTTGGAGAAATACCATTTAGTCGTAAGACATCAACTCACCATGCAATTCCTGAGCTGCATCAGGTTCATTTTTAAAGTACATCTACCCTTTAGTCCACTTTTTTCTAGTAAGTGTACACTGTTCGGAGCTCAGCATTGCAGTATTGGGGCCATGCCAGTACTTCAGGCAGTAGTTCAAAGCCAGCTCCTTCTAAAGCTACATATTGGAGTACTAGGACTGCAGCAGAGACTTAATCTAGGCTGAGTCCAACCTAGTAATGTCTGGATTATCAGCAGAGAAATGCATACCAAGCATATTCAAGAGTCACGATGGGAAAGTTTTCCAAGAACGAGTGAAGAACCCTGTAACTTCCACTAGCAATAACTTGCTTAAATGCAATTAATCCCTGTAAACCTCCTGATGATACCAGTTATCTCCTACAGATACTGCTGTAATCTTTCAACTGCACAATTCTTTCTTTTTAACTTTCATTTTCTCTATAGAAAATGTTACAATTTCTGCTTTCTTACTTTTCAGTGTCACAGAGTTGCTCTGAACCTTTTCCCAAGTCTCTTTCCCTTCAACTTGCTTTTTTTTCCTCTTCTTATTTTCTTTACCTTTTTTTTTTTTTTTCTGTTTTTTAGAAATGGGCTGTAACTTGATTGCATTATCCCTAGTATTGCTTCATCTATGCAACTTTCGTTGCTGAAGCAAAAGGGATTGGAGGTTAAGCAATATCATTTAAGAGCAACAAATGAGACAACTGAGGCAGTAATAAGACAATATGATGCCTTGCTCTTGTGAAAGAGAAATATTACTTGCTCAGGTTGTGAACAAGTGTTTCCTGGTGGACCAAAACCACAACATTGCAGGCAGTGGTAAAGGACGTTTTCAAAATTTTCAGGGTGGTGGTGTTTACAATTAATTTAGCATATTACGCTTTTGTCATGTTTTTAAATCTTTCATATCACCACAAGGCCATGAGCAACAAGCACTGTATATTTTAATCTTTGCAATTTCTCAATAATAATGAAATATTTGTAACTTTTTGCACTCCATGAGTTGCTTGAAAAATATTCCTTCAAAGGAAATTATAGTTGAGACATCATTTTTGTAAGTTCCACTAGCTACAAAGAAAACATTCATTTTGATGTTTCCTTCTATGATTCCTTGAATGTACTCAGCACTATAAATGTTTCTAGCAAAAATTACTGTTCATTTACAAGTTTTGTTAGCACTGTACCAAAAGACGAGACGTTAATGAGTAGGTTAGTGCAAATATTACTGAGTGTGACTATCACATTCACACCCAAAGGGAAAAAATTTATAAAGAGATAGAAACGACCTGCTTTGAGGAGAATAAAATATAAATTGACAAATCGAGAAAACTATAACTTGGATGATGAGCTGAAGCACAGAGAAATGAAGGGACCTACTCAAGGTCACCTAAGAATGTCACACAGACCCAGTAGATCCTACATTTCTTCACTCCTACTTCAACTTATGTCCAGGGTGAGAACTGTAGATATCTCACAAAGAAAACTTTGGCTCCTATTAGCTACTTCTGGAGCTAAATCACTGTTCATGTCCCTCCCTTTTTTTTTGCGATACCCAGTCCCAGCTGGGATTAATTTAGGACACGGTACAGCTGGACACTAAAGTAGAATGCATAGGGTGAGCTGACAACAGTTAAAGCCCACCCTAAATTTGACTCACTTGAAGTCAGCAAAATATGTTGTTAGATGTCAGACCAATCTGCACTGATTTTCTTTGGCAATGCTTCAGGCTTCCTCCAGTATTCATCTATTCCCAGTTTGTATTCAGGGAGATGTGACTTGCAACTGAGGCAGAGGAATTAACTTCATCATCCTACCACGGTAGGAAGAGGCAGAAAATAAACAGCTTCCTGGGGCAATGTCAGCAGAAGACTGACAGAGCTTAATATCAGAGAGTTTAGAAAATCTCAGGCTATACTAACTAATTAATTGCCTCTGTGGTATTACATTGATGCAGGACATGCTCATAGGCTGTTCTTTTCTGATGAAAAGCCATTAAAATGAGCACAGTCTGCATTTCTGTTCTTTGGTTGTGTGTTTGCATTGTCCATCAGAATTGCTACAGAAAGGAGTACCTTCAGATCTCTAGTTTTGTGGTGGGCTGCATCTGTCCCTGCTCCAAGATGTAACAAAAGAATTAAATCCACAATAGCACTGCATGCATTCAACATTGCTTTTCCACATGAGCACAATGCAGGAATTAATATAAGACTATGAACTTTCTAAATTCACTTACAATCTGGATCTGTGCTAAGCAGATCCCTACAGATAAATGTTTCTACTAAAAAACTAAGCTCCAAGTTTCCTAACAAAAAAGTACCTAGGATATCCACAACCAAAATCATAAAAAATATTTTCTAACTCCTCTCAAGTTTTATTTTTAATTTATACATTGAGTTTTAGACATCAGTAAAAGTCATCAGTACAATGACATCTATTAGTACGATCATTAGTAGGATTCATCCATCAGTATGATCTATCATTACAATTGCCATTTGATTTGAACTTCAAGTAAAAATTCTTCCTGTCCTACACTCTGTATCCTTGTGTTTTGATTTTATTCACTGCAAAGGAAAATAAAAATAAATATAAATATTTCTATGCATTTGCACTAGTGTAGATGAATGTCCAAACATGTAATGCAGCTATGGAGAACATGTTTTCCTGTAAGGAGCAGTTTGGGAAGGAAACATAGAACAACCAGCACTTGTGAGTGGGTGATCTAAACTCGAGTGAAATACAGCATCTTTTTCTTATCTATACCCCCTGCTGAATTGACTTTGGCTTAAACCACCCCCAGGGAGGCTTCTCTGTGTGGGGAGGCTGAAGTCAGGGTTCAAACTCAGGCTAAAAGTGCAGTGGAAATTCACCCTGTGTCAAGGAACAGCTCAAAAACTGGTGTCCACTTTTCTAAGATGTCATAAGCCATCCCAGTCTTGGTGTGGGGAAAAAAAAAAAGTTTCTGATATTGCCAATAGTGGATACCATGCAGAAAATAATCTTTTCTTATGGAATAAAAACACTTGGCTGCATTGTTTTCAGATAAAATATTGTTCTCTGTTGTTGGGAGTGAAAAACATAGTAGTTTGGTCCACTACAGTGTTAGCCTGTTTCCTCTGCCCTCAAAGAAAGCTTTCCACAAAGTATCATGAGAGAGCTACAGGTAGAAGCATGAGCATCACCTTCCTATGCAGGCATCTCTGCACTGAGAATATCCCACACAGGATTAATGAACTGCTTGCAGCCTGACTGCAAACAGAAAAGATACTGAAGACTCACATTTCAAGCAGCTAATCACGACTGATCTGGGGAACCAGCCCTCACCTCATTTTTCCATGCAGTGCACAGCTAGCCCCTGCCACTGAAGAATAAGATCTTGAGAGTTTAGCAGGGACATAAAGAAATTATAGAGGACAACTATATCCAGAGTTATCTAAATCAATCAGAGGCACTTGGAAAAGTTATATATTTCAGGTTGAAGCTGACCTTTAACTTCTGCAGGCTGAAGTATTTTTCTGAAGCAAAATATCTTGAGAACTGGTTCATAAAGGGCTTTCTACACGTTCATCTGAAGCACTGAGAAATGACCACTCTTGCAAACAAGAAATCAGTTACATGAACTGTTGGTCTAATCTGGGCTTGCAACCCCTGGTTCTTAAAGGTTTCAGGTGTGTATAAATATATGCATATACACATGTGTTTGTGCATAGTTTAGCAGAGAAAATAGAGGACAGATGCTTCTAAAGACTTATAGGCAATCAGGATATTATTACCAGAGTTGTACTCAAGCTCAGCTATTACTATTCTCAGTTTTATTTGGATTTACTTTAATCCTGAAGAATCCCATAAAATATACCTTCTTGGAAAATATAATATGAAAGGATCCTATTGAAGCACCCGCTGCCCTTGCCAATAAGCTGTAAAAGAGGGAAAGACATTTGGAAACCAGTGTTCAGAGACTGGGCAGGAGGACTGGAAACTTTGCAGAGATGCTGTTCTGTTGTCCTGTCCTGTTTATCTTCTTTTCCTCTTCTTGCTCAGCTAGCCAGTGGTTAAGGAGAAGTATTTTGACTCTTGTGAGTCATACTTACCAGAAACATTTTGCTTTGGGCATTTCCTTGTTGCCATGATCCTTGCCCCTTCTTTCTGGCTTTCCCATTTAGATCGAAAGACACCAGCTACTATGTGGAAATATTTCATGTTCTTGTATGAAGAGCACTGTATTGGTCATGTCCAAATCTTTCCACTACAGCAATTCAGGATCAACTGCAAATAACATTTGTGATTAGAGTAGGACCCATATGATGAGCTACTGATGTCTGAGAGATTCCTGTCTACGGCGTAAGCAACTCCCAATTCATGGGAAGGAGGTGGTTAAAAAACAGGAGAAAACAAAGTTTGGCTCTGGTCCAGGCTCATATCTGTAGCGGAAGTGTGGAAGAAAAATTAAAAATTTTCCAGAAACACCGCATAGGAAAACACCCATTGTTTCCTCCAATCTTCTTATCCTATAGGGTGCAGTTCATTCATGAGAGGAACTCTCACCACGTATGAGCAGCTGCTCCAGAGGTTTCTAAGAAGGTGCAAAGATCATGCTTCCAGTGAAGTGTTGTGGAGAGGAAGGCAAATTGTCGCATTGCCCTGCCTCTGTACAGCAGGACCTCCTTGAGCAGGACGTGCCCTGCCTCTTGCTTCGGGTGCTGAAATTAGCAGAAAGTCCCTCAGGGCTTCAAGATACAGTGAATCACAGTCCCTTGTCAATTTTGAGTCACTAAGAAAACAGCCTCAGTATGATGGAGTTATCCACAGGCCCACTCTGTATAGGAGATTCAGAAAGCCCTGGTCCCATCTGATGAAAGCCATGGGCCTGCACCAACCATCAGAGGAGAGGCAGCAGCTTACAGCTGGTGACAGGCATGGCCAAAATAGCTAGCGGAGCTTTCATGCCTATCTCTGCCCTCTCCTGGATGCACGACGAAAAGTGTGGCATCTCTCCAGACAGACAAGTCTTTCAGTTTCAGGTTTGGTTATAAGGTTTTGTCATTTCTGTTATTCAGTACCGAGAATTGCATTATAGTCAATGGAGATCCACCAAGTAGCCATGGTGAGAATAACCCCATGTTACTTCTGATCCATCAGTATAAACATTTTGTCAGATATCCTGACTATCTGAGAAGTTCTGAAATTCAGAGTGATTGCCTAGCTCAGAATGGGTGAACCCTCAGCGGCCATCCCCTAAGTTTCTACAATGTTCCTCATGATCCTTCTCAGAATCGTGTCCTTAACTGAGTGCAAGCACATCCTTCTTGGTGTCTACTGTTTGCCAGCATTACAGCTGAGTGGATCCCAAATATTTTTGAGGAAGGAGCCCCTCCCTGTCCTCAGCATTGTTCATTTTTTAACAGATGTGTGAGTGAAGGATGGTGTCTTGAAGGTGACTCTAACAGGTCTAGCAGACAGCCAGCAATCTTCGAAGACTATCTGGAACCACTATGCAAGTGGAAAGTATTAATAAGCACATGTTGCAAATCCATGACTCCACCCAAAATCTCAGTGGGGTTATCCTTCCTTTCTCCAACAGCCTACCTCAGCCTTTGAGCTACGGTAACTATTGGAAAGAGGTGGAGGTCTAGATCATAACGACTGCTTTTCGCAGGGCATGTTAAAAGTTATAATGATATGGTACAAAACCAATCATTTCCATAGCTTCTGATTCCTCTAATAACTTGTCTCTCACCCTGACAGACAATCATGTTTTGCGTGTTGTGCTGCCAGTGCTCAGCCTGCTCAGATTGCCTAGCTGCTCCAGTAAGTCCTCAAGACCCTCAGAGACTATCTCGGTCTACAGAGTCCAGCACAGGATCTGTGCACCAGAAGTTTTCCTATTTTTGCCTATCTTGTGTTGAATATCCATCCTCCTACTTCCTGAAATTAATAAAGAAACCATTCCTATTCCTTTCCTATCCATCAGCAACCGATTTAATCCATGCAAATCTGTTCTCATTCTCATTTTAATTTGTCTGGACCGGGACATGAAGTTCAGACCTCTCTTCAGACTTGACTCTGCTATACTTCACATCTTATTTAACCCTCTGATTTTCCAGAAGGAACCCAGATGAGGTTTTTCAGCTATGCACCATTCACAATCGAGGTCAGTGGACCAACTCACACCGCTTTAAACACTGAGATAAGAAACAACATTTCCAAGACAAACTGAGCATCCTTTACTTTGACATCCAGCTGAAACCAGGCTTGGTTTAAGGTACAAAATTCTTACCCAGGAGGGCTGGATGTGTTTCCCTGTTAGAACAGGAGAAAAGATCTTGTAAGTCTTGGTGGTCTCACACCTGGCTTGAGAGTAGGAGTCTGGTTTAAGTCCTGGAGTCAGTCCCTGGTAATTTTTGGTACAAATTTACACCAAACCTCAGGCTGCTCTAATTTACACTGACTCAGGATGAATGCCAACGAACTCATGATGCAGAGATTCAAAAAGTGACTAAGAGTCATATTCTCTCCTTTAGTCTTGTAATGATGAATCCGTTGCCTCAGATCTGAGCTACGGAACAAATACTGCAGAAAACCAGCAGAAAGTGAAATCATCTTGTGACATGCCTTAATTACTTACCTGTGATTTCAACAACATGCCTAATGACAATGTAAACTTTGAGGCAGAAATACATAAACTTGGCTACTTTAGATAAAACTAAAATCATTGCACTCAGGGAAACTTCTGCAGTGCAGAACCTCTGGTTTGGGTGACGACCGTCATTTCCTGTTATCTTCTGTAAGCCAAGGGCCTCCCCATGGTATATCAGCACTCTGCCACAAGAAGACATGATGGGAAGGCATTCTGGAAAATGCTGCGCAGCTGAGGAAGGTCAGTGCTATGCAGCATCTGTGCTAGAGCTCCCATGAATTAGCACAGCATTGTTTCCAGAAAAAAAACAAACAAGTGGTTTGGGGTGCAAACCAGAACGATTTCTGGATTTCTTGAGGGCTTATCTTAATGGTAAAAGTTTTCCATGGATATTTCTGCATAGTTCACAATCTTTTCATTAAAAAAGCAACATTTACTTTTTAAAAAGTCTGATTCCTTGACAAAAAAGCTAATTGGCCAGAGCATTTCTGATCAGCTACAGATATGCTACAAAGTTATCCGAGTTATCACTGAGGGATCCTTAGCAGCAGATGAAAACTGATGTCCCACCTCAGCTAAACAAATGATGTTTTGGGGAGGTGCAAGGCATAATGGAAAGCAAAGGGAAAGTGGAGGGAATGAATCGCTGGTCTGTGGGCTGTTTGTCAGCTCTACTCTCACTTTTCTCATGCAGCTCTGTGGGAGGCATTTCTGTGGGACACGATAAAAAAAGCTGGGATGTTTTTCCACCCAAATATTTTCATGCTTTCTTTGCTTTTGCTGTAGATCCCAAAGACCAGATGTTGCATATTAAAGAAAGAATAACTTCACTTCTCTTTGGGAATGAAGGGAGAAAGAGTTTGTTCTTTTTTGAAATGAGAGTTAAATTGACACGTGATGGATAAATGGCAGGCAGAGGCCAGGCACTTTGCTGACAGAAAAAAGAATAACCCTGAACGGTGAGACTGATCACCACAGGAGCTGAGGACAAGCAACTCTGTAGTGCCTACAGCAAAATCAAAAGGCAAAACCTACCCTTAGAAATTCCCCTCAAACAGCTCCCACTTGACACCACTATTAAAATACACTCTCAGCTTACCCAGCCAATTCATGAGATTTCTATATATCTTTTAAGTTTCCTCTGAGTGTATTGAATTAAAACATACCCCATGCACTGCAGTCAACTGGCGAGGAGAGCTGGAGAGCCAGGAGTCCCTTGACCCTACCCCGAGCGTAGCTAGCCACTGTGCAGATGGGAACCGGAAAAATCGCACTTCACCTTGCTGGCCCCGTGGCTCCTACCCGTCCTGGGCTTTAGGCTGCTTCTGCATCACCCAGCTCTAGTATGCATAAGCACAACACCCAGCCTGCCCAAGCCCTATGAAACTCTTTTGGCCATCCTATACCAAAGACTGACCTGAGCACTTGGTCCTCGTGAGGACCTTCGTCTCACAGGGGATCCTTCCCACCTCCTGTCTTTGGGCAGACCCTGCTCCAGCCCAGCCTTGCATCAAGCAGGACAAGGCAGCGAGGGATGACGTAACTTCATCTATGCAGCTGCCTCAGCTCTGACAACAGTGAACGATGGCAGCGTGCTGCGGTGTCTGCTGATTACAGACATGTTAGTCATCCTCCCACAGTTATTTGGGCTTCTGTGTCTGGCTGGGTTCATCTGCTAGTCCTTGTTACGCATTGACAACATAAGCCATGTCCTTGCACAACGAAGCCCTGTGCTTAGCAAGTTGGGACCCCAATCCCCCATTTGAGCTTCTCGCTAATACTTTGTGCATATGTCACCATTTATGAAAGACGCTGCACCCAGTAAATCATTCCCTTGACATTGAGAATGGGATATGGATGTGACTTATCTCCACTGGACTAGAGACCGGCTGCTGCACTGAGATCACTCCCCACATATCCCAGAGAAGCACAGCAGAGGTGTTCAGTCCAGTTAAAATCCACAGTACATCCATTCCACACTCACCACAACTATAAGACAGATCTAACAAAATAAGGCTCTTAGCAGAAAAGACCAAAACCTTCAAAAACAGTAATATGTTACTGGGCAGGAGTGAGAGACTGCAAGCATTTTGGTGTCCTGAGGGCATTTCAGTGTCAGGTGGCACCAACACATGGTGAAGCAAAGAGATTGCTGCAGTGTCTCCAGCTACAGATGTGTAGAACAGCTGGAGGATCACCACATGTTCCCTAAGTCTTCTGACTTTTGTGTCCTCCATCCACCAGGAGTTATAACAGAGCTCGTTTTCTCCATCTTTCCCGGAGCTATAAAGTAGCAGCTACTCTGTTAGGATTTATTAGCTCCCACTGGGAGAGATGAACAGAGATTCACATGAGTCATTAAGTTTAAGTCCTACCGGCAGGATGACCAAGAAAAATGATATTTTAGAAGGGTTTTCATTGGCACTGCTTACCCAGTTAAATGCTTATAGCATAATTACTAAGGGATAAAGGATGTTTTCAGAAAAAAAAGCCAAAAAACACAACCCAAACACAGAAATACTCCACAGAACCCAAACAAACTACACATATTTCTGCAAATTATTTGTGGCGGAATTGGCTATTCTGCTCAAACAAGTTACAAGGATCAGGTCGTCTGTGTCCACAAAAGCAAGATCCTGCCCACAATCTTTATTTTAATTTAAGGGTGAACAACAGAAAGAACTACTGTCTGCTGCAGAGGTCATTAGCATAAAAATTGACCTGGTCAGAAATTCTCGGATATCTTTTTGTTTTGTGTAGCACAAAAGGAAGAACATAAAAGAATGCTTGAGCTCAAGCTTGCTTTTTACTTTCACTCAATGCTAGGAAACACAAAATTTTTAGGCAAAAAGCATTCATGCAATCCATGCAAGTATCTGAATGATATTTTTTCGTTACTAGTATTTTGACTAGATTTAATGAAAGTATATCATAACTGTAGATAATTCCTAGCAAAAATCACCATCAGCAAGCTCCTGAAATCTTTTATTCTCTCCCCCCGACAGAATTTTCCCCTCCTACAATTTTGGTATTACCACAATAATCAGCCTAGCTTCCTAAAATACCTTAACTTAGATTATCCAGCTGCCTCTGCACTGACTCACAAGGAAGCTGTGGACAGCAACTTAGAGACAATACTTTCCATCTGTCCATAATGTCCCTGTCACTGAACATGACAACACTGGTGCAGCACAGTGACACCCACATGCTATACCTGTGAGGTGAGCTGGTCAGATCGACACGTGGCTGCCTTGTCATGCTGCTCATTGTGTTCAAGAGCATGCTTGTTTCTCTGCCTGCTCCTCTAGCAAGGCACCTTCTCCCTCTCCTGCGCTACTCAATCCCTTCTCATCAGCTTAGCAAAGGCTACTGACACAGTGATGAGGACCAAGGAATGAGCTTCAGAACCTGAGCCCACTGCTGCGTTACAGCATGCAGCTAGAAACCATACTGCCGCACAAGCATTGCTTTGTAACCTATTGAGAAATACAGGTTCCTTGGAATTTGGCTCAGTCAGAACCACCAAGTTCTGATGACCACCTAAGTGATCCCATCAGGGCAACAGGAGGAATTGATTGTATTGAGAAAACATGCTATGATTAAACATGGGTTAAAAACAGATGGACAGACCTCATCACTTGTTTTTTGTTTGCTTTTTCAAAACCAATACCAAGAATGGTTTGGCTGAAGGCCTTATTTCTGAGCTCATAATATTCATGGGTGGATCTGGGGAGCAGAGAAATGGTTTCTGTCAAAAGCTGTTGGCAGAAAAAGAGCAAACCAATATCCATTTCAGCATGCTCCCACATTTGTATAACTGAATCCACTCTGACCATCACCACCATCTGTCACTGTGGATTTGGAAATTAAATGACTAAATGAATCTGTGTAAGCTGCTTCACTGCACTTCAGTGATGGAGTATCTCCTCTGTATTCAAACCAGGACTCCACAGAAGATGCACCCATTCCTCAGCCAAGGATCATCGGCTCTGTAAGGTGTTCATAGAGTGGCCTAGTGAAAACTACTACTGTAGACTCTGCTTGGGTGTGAACAAGGGGCTTTGGTCATGCAGGAGAGAGTCCCCTCCCTATTCAGATAGCTCCCAAAGTCTTAAGAGCACGGGGCTTACAGATATTGTAACATCTCTGGAAAGAGATACTGCCAGAAACACTTAATTTCCCAGAAGTGAGACAACAGAAAAAAAAAAAAAGCGGCAGTGCTAACACCCCTTCTGTAGCCTTCTCTCCTTGCTTGCACTCATATCTGTGCAAGTCCACACATACATGAGCAACTGATCAAAGTCTTGTCAAGTGTTACCCTGAAGGTAATATTACTAAGTTCAGTGGTATTTGTGTTACAGCTAGATGACCTGACAGTTGCATAAGTCCCTGTATATTAGGAGCCTAGTAAGTCTCTGGTTAGTGTGGAATAAGATAGGTTTAAGGGCTATTACAGGTCCAGAATTTCTTATGGGTCCTACAATCTCAACCTAATCCATAAAAACACTTAAACAAAACTTATCTTCTGCACCATTGACATCCATTGCACTATATCTGCATCAATACACTGCTTTACAAAGCATTAATCAGTAGAAAGCCCCATTATTTTTGGTGTATTAGCTTTTATGGAAAATAATTTCTCAAGCTGTTTGCTATTTTACTATTCTAGTATAAAATGATGGAATATTATTTTAAAGGTGTGTCTGCAGGCCTTATCACTCTCACGTTCCATCAGCTGCATTTTTTAATAGACTCTTCATTTGTAAGGAAACATTAAAGCCTTACTATATGAAAGGTCTCATTCTTAGTCATTTGCCATTCTTCCCAAGCATTAAAGTTCCCCAGCTAAAGGATCTTCTGCTCCCTACAACTCACCACACAGACTGATCTGCAGACAGAAACACTATCAGAACTGGTACTGCTAAGGAGTAGTAGCAGCACAAACCTCTGTACATGTTCCAGTCATCAAGACTGAATCTAGATTTGTGAGGACTGTGCCTGGGTATGAGAAGGTATTTAAGCCTCCGAGCCAATCATTCCTATGTGGTCCTTCCAGCCAGCGTGTGAACTTGTGCCAAATGAAGTGATTTGCCATCCTACATCCTGTCCACAGCATTGCAGCAAACCAACTTACTTTGCACAGATGTCTGAACAGGCTGTTGTAGGATCACTGGCTTTGGTAAAGATGGGAGATCCACTGCCAATTAACTTCCCTTTGTGTGAAGCAAAGTGTTTCAGCCTTGGCAGGACACAGAGAGCTGAAACTCATTCAAGTAGTGACCATTATCAATGTTTTGCTCACTTTTGCCTCACTGTTCACAATGCATTTTACTTGGTTTGTAGAACTAATAGTGGTCTTTTTGTAAATAGAAAGCTACCAGTCTTCAGCTCTTCTCTCCTCCCATTTCATCAGCAGATTTGAGATATTAATGGTGTTAGATGAACTGTTTGCAGTTGCAATTCAGCCAGAGTTTTACTGACTTTTACTAACCAAGGATCCGATCTAAAACCTCTGAATACCTCTGCTTGCTGAAGCAAAGCTACAAAGCCTTTGCTGTGACTCTGCCAGCTTTCATCGGCGAAGTTGGTCAAGCCTGAACTCTTCCTGGATGGGATTTTTCCAAGAAAAATCCAACGACAAGCCAGTCCTCCAGCACAGTGTTCATGGGCACTGTGCTGTCAGAGGAGCCGTATTTCAGATGTGGTCATACATAGGCATGGATTCAGGACTGACTCAAAGGGAAGAATACCACCCCCTGAATCACCAGCACAGCTTCCTGCAAACCTTGAGGTTTCCTGGCCATACATCAGAAGAAGTTTCTGTTCCTTTTGACATTTTTATTTATCCGCAGTAATTTTCCACTATGCCAGACTTCCTTGGATTTTTCCTCATTGGAGCAAGACAGACAGTGACCCAATCAGTTTATTTGGTTTATGATATGCCAAAGACCTAGCATCCCACACCACACCCTCATGTGAGGACTGGGGCACTGCAGCGGCTCTGCTCAGCCATGCCGAGGTGGGCACTCTCACCATGAGAGCTTGGCTCCCCTGGCTGATCTTCTCTAGAGCTTCTCCAAGGTTACTGAGAGGAAAAAGAAGAAAAAAAGAGGAAAATGCAGAGGGAAAAGGAACAAAATCACCATTCCCAGATACTATTTATTTCCTCCAGAGACTGTGCCTGACTCAGCATCAGCCGGTTCTTACGCAGGAAAAGCTCTGCATCCAGCCTGCCACCTTGTCAGAAACACTGTAAGGGACCAAAAGCAAGGCTTCCTCCACCACACAGACCCTCACAGGCAGCTCAGGTACAGATCTATGCTTTCTGCAGGACTACATCCTGGTTCAGTGCTGGGCTTTGCAGCTCTGTGCTTATGGGCGGCATGAAACTCCATCAGCTGATAATAGCTCCTTCACTTCTTCCTGTGATATAAAAACAACTTTCTGACAAATTGCTGAGACTGGGGGTTTAAAATGCGCCTGCTGAGGCCAAGCATAGGTCCAATGGCAAGAAGCTGTGCCCTCTGGCTCTTCACAAAGGTCTTCTTTTGCAGTTTCTTTCCACCACAGTTTAATGGAATAACTTCCCACGTCAAAAAACCTGACTGGATGTGGTCATAGATGACCTGCTCTAGCCAACCATACTTGAGCAGGGGGTTTGGGCTAGATGATCTCCAGAGGATTCTTCCAGCACTATGATTCTGAGTTTAAGCTCACAAACCAATTGACATTTGATGACAAAGAGAGAGGGGAAATATGAGATCTTCCTCTTACCATATTTCATCCTGGAAATGAACATACATGGGTAAACACTGCTTTTCCCGTCCTGGAAAAAGAGTTAACACCTCTTTTGAGGTTGTGGGCTTTTTGGTGGGTTGTTGTCAGGGGCCTCAGGAAAGGAGGAGGTGCTTATAATTAAGGAAAAATACGTAGGCTTTCATAAGTTGAGAGTGTGAGAAAATTTGCGTTTAATTCATTGCACTCGCTGTTGTTCTTTCCTATTCAATGAGAGGCTGCAACAGCCCCAGAGTCTCCGGAGCCTAATAGCATTCAGAGAAAGTCCTAAAGAAACATAAAATCCCTCCAGAAGCCTGAAGCTGAGATCAAAAAGCCCATACATCTTTCTACACATGCCCTGGACTTTGTAATTATGTTCAAGGGAATAAACTAAGCTCCTTTATTTATCTCCTTTACTTGAAACTGATGCTTCCCCTGACCGTACAGTTGCAATACAGGTTCCAACCTTCATTCCAGGACATGGTTTTGAGCTCAGATTTGGTGGGCTTCTAGAAGTCTGTATGTTTACCCAAGGCTGGGCACGTTCCTCCCACCCAGAGGCCAGTAACAGAGGCCTCGTTACCCAGACTCTAGTGCTGGATGTTTATGATTCAAAGGCTGATCCAACAAGGCTCTTGCCCCCGCTCATGCTGCGAGACAATTTACATGTGACTTGACTATACTGTCCTGTTTGTCCTCTTCTTGCTGCAAGAATGGAGTTGGAGGGAGATGTCTCATCTGCATATAGCTAGAAAAGGGCTGGCTTTTAGAGAAACACAAAGGAAGCAATTTCCAGGTATGCTAACTTCAGGCCGGAAGCATAAAGAGATGAAAATCAGAAACTGTGTCTGATTTGCACAGTGCCTGAGAACACGCTGGCTAGCCAGCCCTATGAAATGGGCAACGTGAAATACTCACGGTATAGCTAATAAAGCAGGAAAGAGTTTAGGAGGGGGGGAGAGCAAGAATTAGATGGGAAGGCAACTTAGTAGAAAAGCTCCCAGCCTCGATAAGGACTCAAAAGAAGATTTGATGCAATGTTTTTGAACCTGTTTGCCTGTCCTGGGTACTTACTATTGGGAAACGCTATACCAAATAAAGGAAAAACTGACAGCTCCAGCAGGGGCAAGGTAATGACAAGAGGTGACTGTTCTCAAGCTAGAAAAGGAGGAGAGTTTCTTATTGTGGAAATCTAGACTTCCCGAGAGGATTTCTCTGCTGATTTTAGAAGTAGATCCTTTCACTAAATATTTTATTAAGGAAGGCGTGCCTTCACATATGCCTTTGGTTAGCTTAACAGAACACACACTAGCAAACCTATTGTGTTTCTCAGGCTGTCTAAAAATACTTCTTGGAAGGGGGTGGAAGCACACTGACATGGCTTTAATTAAAGAGATCACCTAGTAAGGTAGACAGCAAACCTGGCCTGCTGGCCAGCTGAACTGTTCCCATGCTGAGGAGCTCTATAAGCCTAGGTCATATTTAATCAGGAAACCACTTTCCTTTCATGCTATTTCTTGCTATATTTACTTACTACAGAACATACTGTGGCAAACTTTTGCATGCTTCAGCTCTTCCTCAGTTCAGCGAGAGCTTTGCTCAAGTCAGAGGAAATTCGTGGATTTGTATATTTGGCTAAGGCCAGAAGGGACCCCTTTGCTCATACATCTTTACCTCTTCCATCACCCAGGCCAGTAAGCCTCTGTTATAATTTCTCCGTGGGTGGGAAATACCTTTCTTTTCCACCTAACCCACCAGTAATAGTTCCAATAGCTTGTGACTGACTTGGGACATATTTTTCAGCAACACTTTCTTGAACTAAGGGAGCAAGAGGAACCGTGATGTGAATTGTTATACTTGAACATGCATGTTTATTCTGCAGTCCTTCTGCTCTGTCTCTTTGTTTTGACAGTAATGTGATGTTGCCACAATTTCCAACAAAGTGGTATTTGATGTCATGAGTGCAGGAGGAATGTGGTGACATGACTCTTCTTCCCTGTTCTCACCATGCAAAATTCACAGATAATTCAGATACAGAGGCAGACTCTGATTCCTGTTCAGATGGTTAGCTCTACTTTACCTGCATTTTCTGCAGAAGTGACTACTGCATACAAGTAAGAGCTTACCTGGTTTATGATTTTTTCCTTACACTCAGTGTCGGTTCAGCTAGCATCAACCTGCTGCACTTTTGACAAAAGAAAAATGCCCTCCATTTACTCCATCCAATGGAAAGTGACCCAAAACATTTATTGTACTCAAGTGCATGTTTGGTTTTCCTTAGTCAAACTCCTTAGAGAGATCAGAAATGTTTCCTATTACTCCACCAACCTCCACAGAGATCTCCACATTTGCAGAAAAGTCCTGGAGGGAGGGACGGAAAGAAGAAGTGTCCAGCTCCCACAGCCCTCAGTGAGCATCAGGGCAGATGCCCAGACACAAGCACACCCATGTGAAGATGGGAAGTGGAGACCTGCCCTCGAGGAGGGACCTTCAGCAGCTTGCACTTCTGGCAGCTATAGACCACGTCTTCTGTGGCTCACCTGGCCTTGCCATCAAAGCTGAACCTTCCCAGAGGGCAGGCAGGGTAGGGAGGCATTCAGAGGCTGCTCGGGAGCTTGGCCTCCATAGCACAGGTGCCCTCCCCTTCCTGATGACACTTTAATCATGACACCCAGAGAGACCTCTCCCTATCCTCTCACACCCACTATGCTTCCAGGCATTACTATATTCAAAAGAAAAATTAATAGACTATCCTATGTTTTACTCCTTGCATAAGACACAAATACGTAGAAGCCAAGCAGGTACAAAGTTGCTCATGGAAAAAACAAAACGACTGCTGCAAAACAGTAATGCAGATATGGGGAACCCTCAGACAACCACAGCTGTCCCCACAGAACCTCACTGTGTTGTGAAAGAAAAATACGTGCCCAACTAGAGGAGATAACTGCCCTTAATTCCTGCGTGTTTCTGGCTAAGCCAGCGTCTCCCTGAGGCTGGTGCTGTCCCCATGCCAGGCAAAGCAGAGTTGTGCCCCATGACAGGACTCCTGGGCTGGCCTGCAGTTCCAACTGAAAACACTAGCCTGGGCAGCAGTGGTGTCTGGGCATCTCTCAAACTGTGTTGATTTTGTCTCCATGCAGCCTTGCAAGGTGAGAGAATGCTGTTGTCTGCACTTTCTGCACAGAAAAATTCAGGCATCAAAAGGTCACTGAGTAGCTTTGTACATCCCAGACAAGCTACTTACACAGAAGGGCTTCCTTCCTCTTTCTCTAGGGCCATGCTACATTGGTTATAGCTGACCTGGGGGAAAGGGTTACTGCTCCAGCCCTTTCCCACTGGTCTGACAGCACCCCAGCATTAGAGCTTACTGGCTCATTAGTTTTTCTGGTAACAGTGCTGTTTCCTAACAGCTCCAAGCAAAATCACCCTGCTTAGCTTTACTTAATTTTTCCTCTCCCTCCGGCCCCAGGTCATCATTCTCAGAAGGAACTAGCATGAGAAAAAAGGAACTGAAATACTCAAATGTGTCTATAGCTTCTGAATACACTGTGGAGGATTTTAAAAAAATGCCTAAATGATTAAGGACCCACTGACCCTGCTTCCACACCACTCGTGCTTACAAATGTCGCATCAAAAATCTCAAAGACAGCACAAGGAGGACATAAATGCACTTTTCCTCCCTTCTCTGACTCCCCTTGCAGGGCCTCTTGTTTCTTTTGCAAAACCTTGAATGGCTGATATGACTTTGACTGGAGGCTTTGTGGAGCCTGACAGGTCTGGTGCAGGCATTAGTAATCCTAGAGCCTCTGCATCCTACAGCAGGCAGGAGGTGGCAGGTGCTGAAAAGGCGTAATAAAACTTTGCTAAAGATCAGAGCACTTTTTGCACAGACCTAGCTTTTCAGACCTCCTCTCCTCTTAGCTAACATCTCTCTCTGCAGAGCGATGCGTGTCTGAGGGAAGCTGGGCGAACAAACAGGAGGTTTGGGGGAAGACAGACACATCTATAGACAGGGAGACGGAGCCAACAACTTCTGCAAAGTCACCAAGTGAGAGCCTGCCTTAACTGCAAGTGCTTATTTAGTGTAGCTGTATGTATAGTCAAGCACATGTGTGTGCATTTGTATACATTAATTCTCTAGCATCTATAACCAACAATGGCATATAAAACTGCATTTTCACACACCTCTGCTATATCCTTTCAGGTACTCACAGCATTTCCAAATTTGATGTGTAAAAAACACAGGCCAATGTCTCTGTGCTGGAGACTGCTTTAAAAAACATAGTCTACAAGCACAGCTAATTTTGTATTTCTAGTGCTTTAGAGGTGCCAGAACATGAAAATGAGCTCGCGGATTCATTCCCAACTAGCATTCAGACATCTCCAGCTGATTCTGGCAATTCTGCACTGCTCCAACGTATAATCAGCCTTGTCCATAGGCCATAAAGAAATAAATTCTGCATATTTCCCCCCCTAAGAGTATGACACTGAAATTGCCTTTCTTTTTTTCAGCAACTTCTGCATCTGTTAAACAAAACATTTTATAAGAATGCAGAAACAAAAAGAAATTTAACCAGTGCCCTCCCGCTTTAGCATAACAAGCTGCTGCTGGAAGAACTATATAATAATACACAGTAAAAGAAACCCTCACTGAAAATGAAAGTTTTTCATAAAGCCCTTTACTTTTGTTCAGTGGAAACTCATTTAAACTTGATTTATTGCACGTTGGAATTTAAAGCTTCGGATGAGATTAATGGGCTGTTTTCTGGTTACATCATCTTCATGGATTGTCAAGACAAGCCTACACTAAAATCACAAAGGAAAGTTTGGTTATAGTCCCCTGTTGAAACACTGGAGTGACTGCTGTTTCTAAGTAACTCAATCGGATAACATAACAGATAGGCTTCATGAGAAATAAATATGGAATTTCCACTGTATTAGAACAGCGAGCTGTAGCAATGTTTTACATTACAGAAACAGGCCATATATTTTTAAATACATCAGACATGACTCATTCTTTAGTCCACACTGATTGGCTAAGAGAACATTTTTTTCCCCTTTTGGGCTGTATTTTTTTGTCAGTTTGAGCACTATACTTACCCTTTCTACTATGGTTAGGCTGTAAAGTGACAGTGGATAGGCTGGAGGGGAAAGATTTTCAACGGCAGAAAAGATTGCCACATATCCTGCTGCTGCAATCTAAAGCCAAAGTGTAGGGACAAGAAGCACTTGCTAAAGTGTTTGTCTATATTGCAGTGGCACCTACAGACATCTTGGAGTTTGGATCCCATAGGTTCAAAGCCAGCAGCAAACCCATTCTCCTACCCTGCAACTGAAACAGCACTCTCAACTGCTGCAGTGAAAAAATGAATGTTTAGTCCATAACTATGTTCCTAGAAGAAAGATCATAATTGTCCAGCACTACAGCTTTGACACATATTGTTGTTGCTCTGAGACTTCCTTTAGGCTAGACAGAGATTTCCATTAGCCATCCATACTGGCATGTAAAGAAGAGTGAAAACCAACTGCAAGTTGCACTGTCATCCAGCAAAGCCTTGGTATCCCTCACAGGCGGCACACAAGGGCTCAAGCACCCACCCAGAAGGGCTGGGAGGAAGGAGGACTGCAGATGGGATTCCCCCCTGCACCAGCCGGCAAGCAGAAATTATCCAGGGGATACGAAACAGGTCCTTGCAAAAAGCCACGTCCGCTCCTCAGCCAGTAACACAGCTGTCTGTCTTAAGGTGGGAGCCTTCCCCACAGCTCTGACAGGCTCCACGCATTTTAAGCTGCTTGACAGGCTTCCAGGAACACAGCCTGAAGCCAATAAATAAATAGCTTAGTAAATATAAGATGCAAAGAATGATACTATTTGTTAACGTACATCCAACCAATATAGATAGAGCCAAGCAATTGGATTGGCTTCGTTTCCACACAATTTCAGTCCCTAGGGGTATCTAGTTTAAAAAGCAAATTTCTTTACAATGAAATGGATTTGGCAGCCCCGCCACAGATGAAGTTCATCTTCAGGGCAAAGAAAAGAAAAAACACCACCACCCTCCAAACCCTGTTAAGCAGTTGCTGTGTAATTTATGTCAAATTATTGGTTGCTAGGAAGAATAGCTCCAGATTTGCCCACATTTACTAAGCAAAGGGATTATGGATCTTTTGCTCAGCCCATCAGAAGCTTTATCAGAGCTGCTGCTTATTCTGCTAACTGTCTGATAAATGACCTTTGATGGGTTTTGTCCTTAGAGGTTTCATTTCTTTAACAGTCTTGTTTAAACCATGGAGAAGAGCATCAGCTGACTGTAAGGTTGAGCCATACATGGAACTCTTGGAAGACCAATAAAATCAAAGTATTTGAGCCTAAAAACATCTCAGATTTTTAAATCTCCAGAGAGGAAGGTGTGAGAAAGTGTAATAAACCCAGAAAAGTCGATATTTCTCACAAATACAAGCCAATCAGGGAAACAAAAAAAAAAAAAAAGAAATGAAAACAGACTTTAAATTGCACTCTTCCCTAAAAAAAAATTATTAAGTTCTTAGACTTCTTTTGGGGTTTATGGTGAAATAGCTTTACTTCCTATCCTGCTATAAAGACTTCACATTCAAGCAGGAGTCAGGATTAATCAGAAATTAGTAACGCTGCAATTTTTTTTTCACGAATTTACATCTATAGAAGTGCTCACATTTTGCTTGGTCTCAGGTTTGATTTAAAGGAATTATAGGATCCTACCGAATAAATGAAAGCCAGCTATCAACACAAGCCTGTCTGTTCAGAACTAATAAATACATATATTTTTCCAAAAGGATGAATCTTTGTAAAACATGAGCAGCTGTTATATCTAGCTCCGATGTATTTTCTTTGCATGGGTTGGAAGTACATAGTAAAGCAGCACGCAGGGTAATTAAGTCCACGACTGAAAGCCAGCACATTTATGGGCCCTAACAGACATTTCTCAGTAGTTCACAGGGCTTATCATAAATTTATGTGTTTAAAAGACTATTCACTGGATGCGGTTTTCTTCTGCTTTTATAGATAATTTTTCTAATGTAAGAAAATGTAATTCATGTAAACCCAACATGTTGTAGCACAGGATTCTGCAGCTCTGCTCTGGCAGACGTGCTGGGACAGGCAGATATTAAATTTAGCTGCCTAGTGCTGTTGACAAAAGATTTCTAGATCATGGCCCATGACTTGACTGACGGTTTGCAAAGCAGTAGCCTGTGGTCTGGGCACAGGTGAGCAGCAACAGGGTCCTCATTCTTCTCCTTTCTGTCCACTTGCTCCCTCCAGTTACAGTGGGGCTCAAACTGTGTTCAGTCCAAAGGTGCTTATTGGTCCTTACAATGGGAAGACTGAAGGTCATTACTCCAGTTGCTGAAAAAAGCCACCTAATGGTGGGAGCGAAGGTAGTCCCTACCCTGTGAATTTACCTTGGAGTCCTCTATGGTTGTGGATGAGGTCTGTCATGGACTGAAGGTGTAGTTGATACAAGGAGAAAGTTGAAGCTCTGCAACATCAGC
>Ga0181612_167574_pt1 | contig 24591 bp, 7 predicted proteins | sample HoacroProtozoa21_FD_119630 | JGI IMG/M metagenome (GOLD analysis project Ga0181612, IMG submission 119630) | Hoatzin crop microbial communities from Cojedes, Venezuel. Combined Assembly of Gp0051906, Gp0051904, Gp0051908
ATTATAAATAATGATTTTCAAATGATAAATTGTAATTTTCTTTTATGGCTGTTACAAATTTATATTAAAGCTTCACTGAATTGGACAATTTTCAGTAGAGTTTACTTAATGTTAATCTATTCATTTGGGGGTAAATGAAGAGTTTAATGGTGAAGTGATGTAACTAGAATAGTCTCAAGTGGTGTGTTAGGTTTATCAATCAGTGAAAATTGTGCACTTGAGTGTAAGAGTGCATGTCTATCCATATGATTCTTGCTACCTCAGTTAATTGAAACCCTTTTCCCACCCTATTATCAATACTTGAAAAATAGCTCCAACCACATCTATTAACCAGTGTCTTAATAGAGGCTTTATCAGCTCCAGATAAATTGCACGTATTTCACTGGAAAGCAATTTCACTAATATAAGGGTCAGTTCTATGGTTCACTGGAGATGTTCACTCAGGAGGTGTTGGGGCACGACTGGATGGATCGCTAGAGATGGATAGAGCTGTGGGCCTTGGTCTTCAATCCACTGAAACACTGCACAAGGTTGGAGGTCCAATCTGATTGACACTCTTGGTCCTCATCGATTTTAACAAAAGAAAAGTATGCTCATGATGAAAACTGGTTAGACACCACCACTTCCACTGGGAAATCTAAATCAGAATAGAAATACATATTTTGAAATTTTATATAAAATGTAAAAAAACCCGCCAGTTTAGACTCAGGACAGCACAATCATGCACTGAATACTGAGATCTCCTAAACAACTGTGAAATGAGAAGTTCTTCCTTCCAAAGCAACTTCTCCAGAGTTTTCATTGATAACGATCATCTCCTGTCTCCCCTAGACACTTGATTTGAATGAAAAATAGACACAGATTTTCTGAGCAGCTCGGCTTAGAGTCTGCTGAGGTCATGGACAATTCAGCTGTCCTTTATTGTGCCTTAAATAAAACCTACTTCCATCTCAAAAGCCCAACATACAAAACATGTTTCTAGGCGTGTCCCAACCTAATTCTGCTGATGGAAACTTCTTCCGCTTTCCAGTCCTTCTACTTTCCACTCCTTCCTTGCCCTTCACATGCCCTTTCTGGTTCTCTCCTTTCCTGTTGATTTTCATGCCCGCTTTGCCTGTCTTGGCCAATTTTCAACCTCATGAATCAACAGCAGAAGGAAAATAAAAGCATCTACAAAACAGGAAGAAAAAGAGGGATATGAGGAGCCCCGCAGTGTCTAATCTAGCACTGCCTATAACTCTCTAAAGGCTTCACGGATCCTTAAAGGCATTTTGGACCCTTGAAACCACAGGGTTTTACCTCTGCTCAGAGATTACCCATATACAAAAGATTCTGCTTTCCTTTCTGTGGCCAGGTTGTTTAATCAATCCCATCAGATGCGAGGATACAAGTTGAAGGGCAATTATGCTGGGTAGTGCTGCTCCATCTTGGAAGGGACCAAATGAGAGGCTCACGCTAAGGCAGCATCAGTGTCTTCCATTAAATTTACCATTATCTGGCAAAGGTGTGTTGCTAGTTCTTGTTCTCTCAGGAAGGGGAATTTGTGGAAAGAATCCTTGACAGAGAAAGGGTGTTATTAGTACATTGCCTGCATACTTCTGAAAGCACTTAGCCCCCTGCCCTTCTGCTCAGTTTGGGGGACATTCTTTCGGCTGGTTACTTGACTCCCAGGTCCTTGGAGTAGCTTGTTGCCATCACATGGAACAGAGCTTTGCAGTGTTGAAGGGGGTCCACTAGACAGCATGAATATATTTCTGGTTATTGTTGGTTCTTTGTGTAGATCTGTCCCTATGTTCTCCATCCGTGATCAGTGGTCAAACCAGGAGAGCTATGCGAATTAATGGAATAAGGATCTATACCCAGTTGTATGCAGAGGTGGAAGAATTTCCATTACAAGTAAGTAAATATCTTTCCTTTTAGTCTTAAAGCACATTTTTATGGGACTACACGTTAAGTAGGAAGGCAGAGCTGAAACTGGTACTGCATTTATCAGGGCGTGCATAGTGTAGTGCTTGTGCACAGCTATTCATAGGCAGGAAAAAAAGAGCCCCCATTACAGCCATCAGATCCGAGCTATAGATCTGCAGACTGACCAAGGCCAGCTTAAAGCTCAGTGCAATACCAGCAAACCTAGTCTGTGTACAGGAAATTAAGACTTGAAGTTACAAAAAAGGGTACACCAAAGATCCATGCTTTACTGCATTTGAAAATGTATTGTTTTCATTGTCAAGACTTAAAAAAAATTTACCAGAATGGGCAGACAGTGCAAAACCATAGCTGAAAGCTAACAGAAATCCTGTTATGCAATGAAGAACTTCCTTTTACAGTGCAGTATTTCTTCACTGAAAGCAGATCATTGCTATAAAGAGCAGGTATTTATCAATTTTCAAAGGTCTTGGCCCATCAAAGCTAGAGTTAGATTTGGAATTTCGCTTTTGTTGCCAAGGTGACAAACACTTATAAATATACTACATCTTCTAATGTGCTTTTAACTTGGTATTTTTATGGCTTTTAAATCAGATACCATTAGCAAATATATTAGGTAATTTAGCTGAAAGACCATTTTCTACTAACACTTTTTGTTACATTTCCCCAGGTACTTCAGTAAATGTCTGTTGTGACATTGCAGTCCTGCCAGGCTTCTAGCATGTAAGGATATGTGCAGTACAGCTGGTAAGAATTAACATATTACCTTAGGGCTTTCAATTTTTTTGTATTGATAATTACAGATTGTATAAAAGAAGAAAAATATTAAGGGTTGGATCCTACAGTCCATTGACTTCAGTAGGAACTCTGCGGAGGTAATGACTCTAGGATTGGCCAGGGGCCGTACTGTGCGTTGTTATTCTTGGCTCCCATCTCCCCTTTTTATAACACAGTAACAAGGCTGAAAGCATCGGGGAGACCATAACAGCTCCGTAGCAGGGCCCTTCCCTCTGCAAAGGGGAAGCAAACAAACAAACAAAGCCTGCCTAGGTGTTCTCTACTTTTTCATAGAGGAGACCTTTGCCACCAGCCGGCATGATGCCCTGCGGGACACCAAGCCAGGAGCTTTCCTGCATGTCAGCTGGAGCACGGCTTGAGGGGGGCTGGCTTGGAAGCCGGTTCTGGCAGGCGGGAGCTGTTGTGGCCACAGGGATGGCTGCACCCACCCTCATGAGGCTGCCGGCGGCCGCAGAAGAGTGGTCTCACTGCGGGTAGGTGCTGCAGGCACTGGCGGTGCAGCCACGAGCGAGCCAGGAGGCAGGGATGGGGGCAGCTCGGCAGGCAAAGGCAGCCGTGGCCCCTGCCAGCCTCTGGCTGCAGAGAACCGCAGGTGTGGGAGTTGTGCTTTCCCTGCTATCCCAAAACCACATCTGGGGGCTCTGCTCCCAGGACCTCCATCTTGCACCAGGAGCCCCATCCTGCTCCGAGGGGTGCGAAGCTGGGAGCAGGCAGGCCTGGAGGGATGGGGTGCTGACAGAAAGGCGCAGTTGCTTCAAAAGACAATTTTTTTTTAGATTTTAACAAAGCTTGCCATCACTGAGGATTAAGCACAGTTCATAAGCCAGTGAATAAGCTTCCTACAATAGCGGCATGTTAGATTGGGTGGAAAGGTCCAATGGAGAAGCATCCAGGAAACATCTTTCATGCCTGCATATTAAATTTAATCTGCCACCCCTGTCTTTTAAGACTCGGCATTCATCTGCTGGAAAAAGATGTTGATCTGAAAGAAAAAGAAGGGGAAAAAAATCCCAGTCTGCTATAACAGTTTGCTTGGCAAAGTGGGAGAGCCTTAAGGAGAAACGCATTGTGTGCGAGTTACAAAGAGCCGCCCCGTGCAGCAGACACAGGGCCTGTATATGTCACTCTTGCCCCCAACCCGGCACTGTCCCATTGGCCTCTTCATTCAGCACAGCTATCTGTCATGAAGAATTTAAGTTTCATATTTTCGTCTGTCAGTTGCGAAAAGGCCTGTCAGCTGAAGCTTACACTACCGTTTGCCAAAAGGCCTATAGCCCACTCTGACAATACACTCTTATATTTGTGCTTCCAGGCTCCAGATAATCCCCTCACTTTCCTCCTCAGCAGTCCAGTTATGATGAGGCTTAAATTGCATATTTTGGGGGGTTTTAAATCCAGATTTTGCTGATAAATGCTATCAGCGGGAATGAAATGAAATACAGCACGGTTTAGCTCTTATTACCAGCATAAAGCCTCCTATGGGTATTTTGTGAGGGCTATAGAGACCGTATTCATATTAAACAGGTTAATGTCTATAATGTCTATATTCACAGGAACTAAACATAGGAATGCTAGTATCAGCTTTTATCTACTTTGTCTGTTTGCCATCCCTGAGAAAAACCCACCCATCCTTCAGAAAGGACATTTCCCAGCTGGTTTCTTTAATTTGGTTTACAAAGGTAAATAAGATAACAAGCTCATCACAAATCCATGATTATTTTTACTCCCTGAGATGCCACAGAACTACTTGTATAATGCCACAGAAGGAAGAAAGTGTCTAAATCCCCAAAGTACACTTGCAAACCCCAACACTTTTCCTGTAAGACAGTTGACAAAAGTACTACCATGACAGAGCTATCGCAAGAAACTGGTCTCCAACCCGTCTCAGTTGGGTATGTGTTTGTGAGGGTAAGGAAGGATACAAGAAGTTAATCCTCACACCTGTAACTTTAGGACCGCAAGGCTCTGATGCTCACACCTAAACAACAACACAATAAGAAGTAAAATTGCTTCAAACACTCAATCTCCTCTGAGGATTGTGGGAAGACGTAGCACAGTAACCCAGGTTAAGTGTTTGCTGTCTTGTCTCTAAGAAATTGATTTTCCAACTATAATGCAACCACAAAGAAATCACATCTTTAACTCATTAAAGGCTTTTAAATTGTCTAATCGATTATGACTCAATTACATTTTTCTGCAGTCAATATTAGATTACGTCCCTATGAAACAACTTTACCGTTTTCTTCTTTGGTGAAACATCATTTTCCCCTGCAGTTCTAAAATACTGTAATATAACATACTAGTGCCAGAGGGATTTCTCTTTCATTGCCTTATATTGTCATTTAGAAACTAACTTCAGAACAATGTCTCAGAACCCGTGGTCTGAGACACTCTGGAAGGAGAAGGGAGAGGGACTACTGTAGGGAATAGTGCAAAAAGCCCTATGAATTAGCAGGTTTTAGCCTGATCTGCTTTTACCCCGGAAAGTGTTTTCAGGTTTGCACATTAAAAAAAAAAAAAAGAATTGTTGCTGTCTTGGAATATCTTTTCCCTGAGAAACAAGGTGGGAAGTTGCTTACTCTCAACTGACTCATGTTCAGAAAACGAGGGCAGCTGCAAGGCAGTGCATAAAGCAGTCCCTCTCTGGAAACGTTTCTGCACGTGCTTCACACCATATTCCTGTGATTGAAACAACTTGGGTGTGCAGATTTGAGCCAGTAAGCGTCCTCCAGATCAGAAACTAATGCAGACGTAACGCTGCTGAAAAAGCTTGAAATAAAAGACTGGCATGATTGTCCAAGTTTTTGGGGTCCAGTTGTCTTCTACTACAGCCAGCTGTGGCAAAGAATGGGATCAAGTTCCAACCTGTAAAGCTTTTGGATTTTTTGCTCCTGCTACATCCTTTGGCAGAGTCCCACCAGTAGGTAAAGAGCAACCAAGAGAAATGAAGCTGGATGGGAATGCTGTATCACAATTTGCATTTTTTCTTTTATTGATTTACATGCATAAAGACTTGAATAGGGTTGTGTAAATAGATAACAATAGCTGACAAAAAGAAAAAGTAGTATTATTAATTCCAGCAATAATGATTAGACATCCAATAAATCTATCTTTTCGGTGATGACAGTGAAAGATAACAGCAACGGGACATTGTCTGCACAATCCCTGGTTCAAAGCAGCAAGTACATCCTGCCCCAGAATATTCCCTCACAAAGACTCTTAGAAAAGAAGGGTGGGAACTAAGATAGATGGGGATCACTCTGAAAGGCAGGGAAAAGGGAAACCGTAAAACTGTGTAGTGCGTGAATTGGCTCTTGGTGCATGGAGTAGGTGGAGGTGTCTGTGAAGCTGATCAGTGCTAAATCATAGTGATTTGCGTCAGATATTTTTTTTGTCCAAAAGATTGAAATATCAGAGAGACAAAGGTTTTGTGTTCCTCTGTGTTAACACCTGGAGTATTTTGGATCTCGCTACATTCTTACTGTTGTTACAAACAAGAATTCCCCTAGCATTGCATGTATGTTGACTATCTTAACTTTTTTCAAAAAGTAGAAGTGCAAAGGCTGAAATATATTTTGTTTCAGGAATAAATTACTCCAGGAGCTGTAGCAAGTGATTTGATTCCATAAGCAATACAGACTCTGAGTTTCTGAGTTGCACTGTGTCGGGGTAAAAATTCAGAAAATAGTTTCACCTCACTGAAAAGCAGGATTTTGCTCCTGAATTCCTGGGAAGTTCCCACCTAAGCTAAGCGCCTTCTATTTTCCTGCCTCCCGGTTCTTTTGTCTCTGGAGGTACTCATTAGGAGCAGGCTCACTGCCTCATTTAAAGAACAACAGCCGAAGGAGGCAGATCAACATTTCTTTTTGCATTTTGTTTTACCTAAGGTTTGAGAACAGCTTCGGTTAAATCCAGGTTACCCTTCTCCCCAGGCACGTACAAATCTCTGTGGGTGTCCGGTGTATTTGTAGATGACGAAAGGAGGGAAAATTGCTCTGACATAACACATTCTCTTTGCAAGTTAGAAATACTGGCCTTTCTTACTAGGTTAGGTTAGGCAGCTCCCTCCTCCAAGTGCTGGCATTTAGGACTCTCATTCCTAGGTGCTGAGCAGCTAATTTTAATTGCTTTAATTTTTCTGAGAAACTAAGCCCTTACCCTCTGCGTGGATCCTCAGCACCTAACTCGGGATAATAAACTCATGCAGGCAGCAGGATGCTTAAGCGCCAGGCATGGCAAATGCTCACCTCCCAAGTCTCTTTCAGAGATCCCAGCCAAACCTTTCTTCCCTTTGCTGTTATTCCTATTCCAATTATTCCTTCTTCCTGTCCTCCAGTCCCTTTGAAAGGATTTGTTTGATTATTAGCTGTGGTTTTCCGCTTTAAGCAGCAGGGTTTGACTAGACACACAGGTAGGTGCCAGGAAAAATCACTTCTGCCAGGTGCAGAGCTCAAGGTAGTGACAGGAGATCTCATCTCCAGTCAGCATGGTAATCCACTGGCACTGGCACAGGAGCTGCCAAATGAAAGACCTCGCGCCCGTCTCCCTGAAGTTGGTGGCCATGGTCGAGTCCTCTTGGTGGGAAGTACTGGGTGCAGCCCTCCAGGGCTGCTTGGAGGAGGCTGGTAGGACTCTGGGTCTTTGCTTAGTTGGTCTTGGGATAAAAACAACTACACCTCGTCCTGCCCGAATGCAGACATAGCCTGCTTCCACTGGAGTTCATGGTGAAAATCCTAACTTCTTCCCTAACTTCTGCTTTGAGCAAGGTTCATGTTTGGTTGTTTGCATGTTTTATTGACTTGCCAATAACTTTCCCCAGAAACTTCAGGCTGCTTTATTTTTATTTTCTTGTTTGCTTCACTAGGGGATAAGAAAGCCAGAGGCTAGGCATTTAAGTTGGGATTATACTGTTCAGTCTTGCTATGGTGTGATAAAGTTGTCGTGGCCAGATCTGGGGAGCCATTGCCCTTCTGACCGTCAGGGTTCACAGTGGTTTTGATCTGGCATTGCAGTAGTTAATTTTTTTTATTTCCTTTGTTGGTAGGACGGTACATGCCTCCAGAGATGGAAGGACCCCCAGATGAAAGACACAGAGGCCGCCAGTAAGACCTGTGTGGGAAGCAAGACCATTTGCCAGCCGCATTTTATCCTGCTGCTTGCCCTCGCGCTTTCCCCAGCAGCTCTGTGGCTCAGGGCAGGCCAGGCTGCAGAAAAACAGTAAGAAAAAACACAGTAGTGTTTCCTTTTTGAGTTACGGTGTAATAAAATCAACAGCATGGAGCAACTTGTCGCTCTCTGAGAAACAAATAGATGGGCTAGGGACAAATTACTGTGGTCCCAAATTTTTCATCTTCAGTTGATCCTGAATATTAAATGGAATGGAAAGGTAAACTGGGTATTTTTTTCAGTTGTATGTAGCTAACAGACTATAACATAGATGAAAGTACAGGAGTGCTGTGGAGCCAGAAGATTTCCGTGCTACCATACTGTACATCCACGGTCATCTACTTCAAATGACTCACTTTGCGAGATGTACCGAGGTGGGGGAATTCAGAGACTCTAGCTGACAAAAAGTGAAGGACGGGCTCATTTCTCCCCTAGACAGAATGTTTATTATGTTCCTCTCGCTTTGTTCTTGGAATCAGTATTTCTTCACAGTTTTTAAACTACACATCTTTGTGAAAGTCGCAGCTTCCCACAATGTTATTAATTTCAGTTTGAGAGGATTGAAAGAGCAAGGGCACAATTAATTACACAGTATGAAATAGTTAGATTTTACAGGAAACTGTAAAGCTTTATTTTTTTCAAATGTTTCTCAACTCCAGCACTGAGTGAAAGTATAAAGCAAAAGATGCTGGATTTTTTAAATGTCAGAGTAATTTTGGCCTGTCTCCGGCCTTTCCATTTGCCACATTAAAGCAGCCCTGTTATTCTGTAAACTTCATAGTCTCAGTGGGAATACATCATAGCATTTGCCAGGGCCAGCTTTAAGGGTAGGCAAAGTAGGCACTGCCTACCCTAACAAGGAGCTAGATGCGGGAAAAAAAGCAAGTTCACAATTATAAAACATTATTATTTGCCAGCAGTAAGTGTTTCCTGTTCAAATTGGCTGGAGAGAGTAATAGAATTCTTCTAGTATTTTATTAGGGAGTGGAGAAACCCATGGGGGACAACATGGATAAGTCTTCCTGACATAAAAGGGGTGAAGGCTGGCACTGTCTCCTGCTGCTCCGCTATCGGAGGTGGCCTCTGGCAGCCAGTGGGCGAGGAAGCTGGTCGGAGCAGACCTGCCAGCCTCGCAGAGGGCAACGCACCCAAACACACTCGCTGCTACAGGAAGGCCTTGCCTCTACAAGCAAGTGCTTTTGGAATAACTTTAGAGGAGTTTTGTTCAAAATAAGCTGCCTTGCAGCTATATGCAAAAGTTGCGTGGTTTGGGGTTTTTTTTTTTTTGTTCTCACTTTGAAACAGCCTGGTGTTTTATTTCACATCGCCTGCAAAATGGGCTAAAGCAACTGTTCTGGGTTTTTTAACTGGTTTCTTTTAGCTTTTCAGTTTCTACACTAGAGAGAAGCACTGGCATTTTAGGTTTCCAGCACCTGAAAACTGCAATCTCGCAAGCTGGAGTCTTTTAAATGGAAAGCAAGAGAGAAATGACAGCGGTTCTCAGTGAAAGAATGACTTTTGGGAGCAGATATTCAATCCTCTTAGTTCTGGATCAACCAAGTAAATTAAGGTAAAACCCAGAGGGACAAATACACTGCACAAATCAGCTTGGCAAGCATCCTTTTATAGAAATGAACGGGAAAGTAAAATACAGTGCTTCATAAGTGCATTAAGTATACTTTATTCCTCAGCTCAGAGTTAGTTCAAGCAATAAACACACAAATTTCAGACCAGCTGAAGCTTCCTATACATCTCACAACCCAGTTCTCTATCAAACCTCAGGGGAAGCTTTTATAATGATAACTCCCTTTCCCCACCTCCAAGGTGACCTGGAAACGCCTAGAGAATTGTGCTTAGCGAAACTCTTGTCCTAAGACTTTTTATTATTATTGTTATTGTTATTACCTGTGTTTTTCTCTGAACCACATATATAAAAGAGAGGGGATTTCCCCTTGCACCAATTAAAACCCAAATCTCACCGCTCCTTTCTTCCCCCTCAACAAGAAGTTAACCCCTGCTGAGCTCTTTCCCCCAAGGCATCTATAAAGCCTCACAGGTGAGCTTGCTGCAGCATAATGAGAATGAATCAGCACTGATCTTCCAACAGATAAACACCAATCTTTTATTCTAGCCACCTGGCTCTGGACTTATCAGACAAGAAAATGGCTGTGGTTTGAGTTAGGTGGATTACCTTCGCTTTTGCAATATTCTTCCTTTTGTGTTTTCCTTTCTTTAGCAAGCAAAACTTTGCTCTTGGGAGCAATGGAACTTTGGAACATCTTCGCACTGAGATTTTTTTCTTTCCTGAAGTCTGTGTTCTGACACTTTTTGTTGGAGGAAATTACCTTGTTTCTTGTATGCTCAGTGTCTTAAAGTCTTTCAGTTGCGTCAGGACTCTTTTTTTCACAAAGTCCTTGAATTATGGATGAGTTCATTACACCTGAACAGAAGTAATACGGAAATATCTTCATTTCAGTAAAGGTTTAATTATAATTAAACCTAGTTTTTATACCTTGGGGAAAATGAAAAGATTTATGTGGTTACATAGGTAAATTTGTCTTGTCTCCCTGTGGTTTTGACCATAAGAATGTAGAGTCAAGAGTTGTAATAATTCACTAAAATATTTTCTGTCCTAGATGTGCATGAATCATATAATTGTTTGCCTAATGAAGCTCTTCAGAATAACTAGAAGAAATGAAATGCATTAAGGAGTCTAACAGGAGAACGGGCTGTAGTGCGAAATTACTTTGAATTTTTATGATTGTTCTCAAGTAGGGAGTAAAGTGAGAGGACGAGAAGACAATTCTCCAGTTCAATTTCTACCTCTTCACTCATTTCATGTTATAAATAAGTGGTTTATAGGATTGCTTTCAATTTATTCTTTGGTCCTGGCAGGCGGGTACTGTTCTGTTGCCTTTAAATTTCACCTTTCCTTCTTTATCTCATATATTTTGAGGAGAACATCACCAAATAATGCTGGGTCCTATTTTCTTGAGTGCTTTTAGAAAGTATTTCTGAGCAATGTTAAAATTTATAATATGAATTTTGGGCTCTGCTGCTACCCACTTTTTTTTCTAAGCCTATCACAGGATACAGAATAAGGAGCGCACGTTCTAAGACTTTTAAATGTGTGTGTTTTGTTTGCTGCATTTTTACTTTGTCCAGGCTAAAGGGAACAGTCTTGCTGCAAAATAAAAAAATGTAAAAATGTTTATTGTTAGTTTCCTGTGCAGTGGGATTATTTGTACCCGACAGCAGCACAGATATATTAGCTAGAGTTCATCTTGGGTTAAATTCTGGGAAAGCCACAGAAGAATAAGCCCTCTATTTAACTTGCATTTTATATCTAAAAGGGAGGTTGTGTTGCTAAAACCCAGGCAGGCTAAATATCCCTTGTGTTTACAGGACCTCAACATTAATAGATCTGTTGCTGAATTTATAATGGCTATCAGTGATTTACCAGTTTTGTTGTGTCCCTTACCCATTATGATGTACTTAGGTACATTTTATACATATTGTTGAAATCTTGCTTTTGAAGAGCTGCATTTTGCATTCAGTCACTACCTGTGGAATATTCCCTGGAAATTGAATGTTAATTGTGTTGGGGACAATAGATGCCAATATTTATTTACATAGATAAATATTATTATGTTAGGCATAAAGCATTTTTTATTAAAGCCATTTTATTTCTTGTGGATTTGAAGAGAAATACAGTCTCATTTTCTCACTTGGTGACTTAGATAAGAGTAAATAATTTTTCTACACTGCACTTCATGCAGCAAGAGAAAGATGGGCAGAGACACAGCTATGGTATTTATAATGAATGAGAATTAAAAGTAATTAGTGGAACAGCACAACTCAGAGGATTGGTAATAGAATCCAGAGCCTTTTCTCTTCCAGGTGTTCAGATGCTGGGTAATGAACATGTCATAAATACTTCCACAGTGAGGTTGCCGGTTTCAAAGGTGTTTGTGTAAAGAGTGGCAGGTAGGCATTAACCCATGAGCACTGGTCACCAGGAGAACATATACAGCTTCTGTCCATCACAGAGTGGTGAAGACTGGGCCTCATTGTTTGGGTCCACACCAGCCCAGTCGCTGAGGGACCCTCTTGCTGCTGTTTGTGGTAGCTGCCCTAGGAGGACCTCATGGACCGTAGTACTGGCTGTGTTTGCTGTGTGACTTCTGCTGGGTTTTCTTTGCCTCAAGTGACTGTGTACAAATACGGTGGCAGAAGGTCCCTAACGGTGTTACATGCTGGAAGCAGCAAATTACGGCTTATTTTGTGCAGGAGATGTAAACTAGATGACTGTGCTAACTCTGGCCTCACACTGTAGTTCTCACAGTCTGTTTCCATCTAAAAATTGTTACTTAAAGGAAATGCTACACTCTCTAACCTCAGTCCGTACTCCTTCTGACCTGTAGAGGAGCAGGGTTGGATCCCAGGTATGCCTTTTCTCTTTGAAGGCAAAGCTGCTTACAGACATGCTTAGAACAAAGATCAAATCTTTATTTAGCTGGAGATTTGTGTTATCAGAAGTTTAGCTGTTGTTTTGAGCCTTTTCTCTTGAAAGCAAACAGCTTGGTCAGAGGGCCATGTCATTCTAGCACTAAGGAGTATTAATTCCTTTTTTAATATACAGAAAATACAGTCTGTGCAGTTTCTTAGCACTACTCAGAGCTGTGAAGAGAGCCTAACGCTGGGAGCTTAGCTGCCTATACCTTTAAGTATTTCTAATTGAAAAACACAAAGCATTGTTTTCTCTTGGAGAATCAGTTCCCACTTTGGATTTAGGAAAGAATGCAACACTGAGATAATCTCACTTTTCCCATCATCATCCTTTCATTCTTCTTCACTCCCCCCTCCCCAGACACAAGGTGACATATCCAAGTACTTGTCCTTCAACAGATTCTTCAGCAAGCAACAGAGCAGAAAGCCCTAATATCTATTCATTTGTAATCTGTCATTCTTAAAGTATTAAGGACAATTGACTTCACATGTCTCAGGTAATTAGAATAGTCATCCTTTGCTCCAGATTTTTAAAGTAAGTGTCTCAAACTCTTAATCAGTACGTTTATTGATGTCTTTCAACATATCTGTTTCTTGTCAAGTGTGTGTTAGATTTGAAAAAAATGTTGCATACTGAATTGTGCATAAGAATTATATTAAAAACCTTTTTCTATTGCTTTTATAATCAAATAAAATATATTAGTGACAACGTGGTATTTTCCACGTTCGGAGTAATCAATCTCTTTTTTTAATATGGAAAACGGCTCAAAAGCAAATTAGTAAATATAAATGTCAGGAGTTACATTTACACAAATGTTTTAGTACTTGTTTTCCCAAGTTTATATTTCCACATCAGACGATATTAACTATGATAATAGCTAATACCATTTTACAAGCTCTAAGGGGCTCATAAAAGAAGGCTGTTGGATTTCTTCAGCTGTTACTGATCTTAGCAAGAAAAAACAGCCATTCCTAACCTCAGAAACCTAACTATGGCCACTAACACAAGTTTATGTAATTTTTGTTAGCTACAGCTATGGCAGATCTCTGGGGACAGGTACACCTAAGCAGGGTGTCCTCAGTGCCCTCTTGGACCATGAGCACTCTCAGCAGGTAGCACTCTCCTGGTCTGGCAGATCTGTCTTTGCAAGATGAGCAATCTTCAGGGCTTGCTATGGTATTGCCATTATTCTATAGCTATGATTATCTAGGCTTATCCACACACAGTTTTTTTGGGCTCCATGTCAGTTACTCATTTCTGATGTCCTGTTGAAGCTGCTCTTCCCTGGCAGCTCTTTAGCAAGGAACAGGCAAGCCTCTCAACAGCTAGCACTATTCATTTGGTCCCTTGATGCTTTAGAGTGGTGGTTACTCAGACCATCCCGCAAAGGAGTCTCGGGCTGACTGCATAGGCTGGACAGGATTAAAATACAGTCATCTGGAGTGGTTTTTATCGATTTGAAGGGAGAGTGGGGAAGCAGCTTGGGCAGTGGGGGTTGCATGTCTCTGTCTTTGCTGCAGTTTTCTCCTGTTAGCCACACCACATCAAAAAGCAGGAGAGTGTTTCTACAGCAGGGATTTTGCGTGGAGAACTGGAGCGATGAAGTCAGACCAGTGCAGAGAGCAAAGCTGGTCCATCCATCCCTTTGCTAGTGTTTGCCCCTGTGCACCCCACTCTCTAGGACTTTATGCTTTGTAGTATGTGGTATATTTGCATTCCCAGACAGGGACTGGTTTAAACTCTTAAACTAAGAATCTTGTATTCAAGTTTTGGGATTTTTTCAGTATTTGGCAATAAATGATCAACAAATGCTGGAGAGGAATATACTGTGGTAAAACGAAAGCTTAGGGATAGGTTGGTGTTGTTACCATGTCCAGGCTGTCACACAGGATATTCCCCAGCCTCTCTGGGGAATATACATTGTATACAGACTAGGAACCACATGTAGACACGCATGCTCCTCAAATCGATGTTGTGGAGTCTTTTGTATATCCAGCTCGTTGGAAGAAACAGGGATTAGCTCTGGTAGCAATTTCTTTCACTGACACTCTGTCTCCTCTACGTGCTCTTCTTCAGCTGAGCAGCCTGTACCGAGGACAACAAGGAGAGAAACCTGAGCGGGTGGGATGTAATCCAGCCTGAGCCTTGGAGCAGCCCCTGGCCCCCCGGGAAAGCCGCTTGCTCATTAGAAGAGGGCTCTTTGTACTGAAGGGCCATGCTCATGATTCACCATAGGGGATAGAAAGGCATATATTTGAGGTGTGCTTATCTGGATTTGTCCCCTTCTCAGTGAATTTCTTCCCCCTTCTCTTCATTTGATTTCTCTTTGGGATGGGTGAAAACAGGATTGTGAGGATGTGGAGAGAGAGAACTCCTTACTGAGGAAGAATCTGGCAAGTCTATGGACACTGTGTATGCTCGCACATGACAGAATGCCTGCAGGCTTCAAATGAAACCCCAGTTTCACCAGAAAGTGGAAGACACGAGGGGTATAAGGCAGCTTGCCGTGTCATGAGTGCTGCAGGCGCTTGCTTTTTCAAAATGTGTGTGTTTGAGTCTCTCTCTTTTGAGCAGAAGAACTTGACACTCAGTTAGGTCTGTCCAAGTAACATAGCGTTGCCTTTTTGTGGTAATGGCAGCTGTACGGATCCAAGAAACAAAACTGATGTCTCCATGTGGATGGTTATCTCCATCAGCCGAGGAGACAGATCTCAGGACTTCAGGGTGTTGGGTATCAAAGTGATTCTGAGTTGTAAACCTCCAATGGTGCTTTGTTCATAATGGATGAATTCTCTGATTTACCTTACTTCTCCTTTCCTTAAGAAATTAATTGGTTCTGCACACACATAATACTTTCTCCTTTTTGTAATATATTACTCAACATGGAATAATTGGGAATGCAAAGGTTGCACTGAACAGCAGAAGGAGAATGTTTGCCTCCCACTGAATCATTTTTTGTATCTTTTTAAAGGACCTGTTTCTCCATTACTGCATTATTTTACACCGAATATTTAACCTTTACATCCTTTAGTTTGCATGCACATTAAATAAGCCTGATAATTAAGGACTGTTGCTGCATTTTGAAAATATGGGGCCCCATTCTGAAAACCATTACTCTTATGAATTATCTCAGTGGAATAACTGATGTAAAAATAGCTGTGATTTGAAAACATAGACGATTGGATTTAGAATTTTGCCTTCATTCAGTTTATTGGAAGGTACTTACCTGAATCCGACTGCTTTGAAGTTATTTTATGTAAGTATCTAAACATGTATACAGTGATGTATTGCTATGTTTATCACTGTTTTAGTTTACCAAGAGCCACTTCAGCTGAGCTGCAAATTCAAAATCTTCCCAAAGGAGAGCGTAATTGACTTGTGCTTTTGTGGTTTATGGTGTCACCAAACCGCTTGACACATTTCTAGCACTGTATTGTATGAATGGTGATCTATTCTTATTCTAACTATTGACTTAATATTGATACAACATCTATCTACACTTCTCTTTCCAGAGAAGACACTTCAAAATTCCGTTATCATGGTAAATATTGTATCAACTTGAGACATAGTGGCTCCATGGAAAAGTAATGTTTTAGTGAAGTTTATATAGATTTTGGCTTTCTAAAACCTATAATACTGTACCAAGAGGAAAAATATTGATACTGGCTTCATTCAAACTTTTATTTCAGGTTTGATACAAAAAGAACTTAGTTTCATAAAAGTCTCTAGTGCAATATTATTGTTTATTAAAAGCCATAACATATATCTAGATATACTGTTAGTTTATATATTGTAGGCTTTTTCAAAACTACAGTTGTGTAGACTGGATCTCTCTTTCTTCAGTTACATAGCCACAAAAATGCATTATCCCATGGAGTACATTTTGTCAGAGTTCAGAAGGATATTGCCACCAATCCAAGAGCTAGAAATGGGCCAAAGTGGAAGCCAGGGAATGCTTAGCTTTATCCCAGTCTGACTCTGTTGACTTAAGAGTAACAGGTCAAAGCTCTAGAGTAACAGGTCAAAGCTCTAGAGTACGATCTCCACCTAAGATGGGAGCTTTTTGACATGGAATTTAGGAAGGAGATAGGATTGGAGTATGAAACCTTCCTTCTTGGTTAGGGAAGTGAATGAGTTTGAAGTGAAAAGGTGGGGCTGTTCTTCACTCCTTGTCTAGAGGGCTCACCTTCTGCTGAGTGGAGCTTCTAGGGGCAAGATTTTAACCCAAGGTGGCAGAAAGCCAGGAGGGCAATTGCTATCCTGACTTCCCTACTCATCCCCTTTCAATTCGTGTGTATGTTTGAAGCATGGTCTGGAAGATTTTAAAGTTCTAGATACAAATCTGAGCTTTATTTGTCCCAAAGATTTATTTTTAGGCTAAATTGTAGTACTGTCCCTCAGGCCAACCACAGGTGGTATTGTAAAAATGCTTTATAGTATGTTACCATTCACATTCTTGCTGGGGCAGATCCAGCTATGATGTCTAGAAAGCACAAAGCATGCTGGAGCTGTGACCACAAAAATATCGAGTGGGTTGGTGTTAACATTTTTATCTGCGGTATGTATTAATTGGTTTTTAATTCCTGACAGGAGGAGATGAGTACAGCTGAAAAGAGAGGATGTTAGGGTATGCCTGGGGAAATGTGGGAAGCTGAAAGGCAAGGCCTGGTGCTCTTAATAACCATTATAATAAATTAGCATATGATACAAATAATGCATCAGAATGAAAAAAAAAAAGCTGTCTTGTAAAGCAGGACATAATTCATCGACACGTCTACTGTCTCTAGATAAAGGTTTGAATGGTTTTCCCAAGAAGAAGCTTTATGCAAATGCATACTGTCATGTGAATCAGATTAAGGGAAGAAAGACTATTTATGCATGAAATCCAAACATGCTTCTGGGGAAAGGAGAGGAGAAATAAACCCTTTCTTTCACCTCAAACACAATATACGTGCAATGACTAAAAAGAAATGAATGTGTCACCTCTATTGCTGACACTAAGTGATTTCCCACTAACAATTAGCATGAATCATAGTGCTAAAAATCTGAGATGGAAAAGACCTATTATAACATCTCGTCCATCTCCCTGTAAATACAGAACTCTCCCTGACGATTTCTGTAAGAAGCAGTTCACTGCTTGAGAGTTTGTGTCTTCATCGGTGCCACTTCACATGGGCATTTGCTAAGTCTTGACAATGACTACCAAAATAGAATTACATCAGTTCTGCTCTTCCAGATCAACGTCCTGGAGAGACTTTTGGTCCTACAAGTACCTGGAACATAAAATACATGTTATTACTTTACAACTTTGAATACAATGGGTTGTCTTTACTTTCACGCACCACAGAAGATGTACAAACTGTTCATGTACTCAACAGCAGCACAGAAACCAATCGAAGGCAAATGCTTGGTTACAGTGAAATATAATAATGTAGCAGAAGCATTTCAGGTAACACCAAGCTGGATTCAGCTGAGTGGGGAAGGTGCACATGGAGGTGTTTGTGGCTATCAGGTTTTGGGGCTTGTTCTGTTCCATCTTTACCCCAAAGGTAGCCTTGAACAACCTTAGGGTTGCTCAGATTCCTCCCATCTTGGAATGGCCTCCAGAAGAATTTGTGTCTGCTCACACTCCTCCTTCCACGTCCCTTCTGCTGGGCTGTGAGGGAGATGATGGCACACACCTGGCTGTTCTGGCTCTGCTCCCACTGAGGGTCTCTCGAGCAGAGGGTCAGCAGAGAGTCAGCAGCACAAAGCATCCAGGATGCAGACCACAGTCTGGCTCTTTGTACCCAGCAGGCCAAGATTCAACGGGAATTTAAGATCAAGTTTAGCACTACCCCCTTTTAAAATAATAGAGATATGCCGCTAGAAACAGTATTGGCTCGAAACACCTTGCTTTGAAGGTAGACAGTGTATGAAGCAAGCCTGGAGGTTAACTTGCATATGCAGCTTGGTTTGAAGGTCGGGGCAAGGAGGCTCGATTCACTGCAACTGGACATACTCAGACTAACTGCTTGTTTACCTGAATCTGTAGCTGTTTGCACCGGTCTGATGCTGTAGGCATATTCCACGCATTTGAAAACTGCCTGGCCAGATTCTCAGTTGACATCGATTGATTTTTCCCCACTAATTTCCATAGACAATAATTTCTCATCCCGAGCATTTTACCTGAATCTGAGACATGAGGCTGGACGTTTGGCTGATCACCCTCAGGACGTGCTACATGGCTTTACAGTCTGATTCAGTTCCTACCAAAGTCAACTGGAAACTTTCCGCTAAACCCAGGGGCTGCCAAGCAGCCCCTGCGGAAGTAGAGGCTGCGTCTTGAGTGCAGAGATACAGAGCCAAATGGTTTTGTGGGAGGTTTTTTTAAAAAAGGGGGTGTTTTGGGTGCGTGGTGATTCCAAGTTTGTGGCATCCTCCCACGTCCCTGCAGAGGAGGCAGCAGTCCTGCGCTGGAGCTGCTGCTGTCCCGAGGAGGGAGGGGCGAAACAAACTCCTCTGCGTGGGTAACATCACCTACAAGTTTTGATGAGATGCTTGTGGCTGAAGAGCATTTGTATGTATGCAGCCTGCAACAAATGTGAAGGCTGGTCAGATGATCCCAGGCAGATAGATACATTTTATAGGATATTGTTCCTCTGACATGCATCAATTTGCCCCACATGAGCTAAAATAGTTTAGATAAAATTGATCTGCTCATGGTTTTTCTGATTGCTTGTAACAATTTTTCTGAATTCCAATGGTCTTTAAATATTACTTGTAAGAGCAGCTGTTACAAAATTTTCAGGCAGAAATCTAGTTTTCTTTTTATTTAAAATAGATAGTGGGCATTTAAAAATAAGAGTTCCACTAGTCCTGGCACAGACCCAGTCATGGCTGTCCTGGTGTGTAACTCAGCACAGATCATTTGAAAAACAAGAAGTTTGCTGAACAAATCTAAGCTTCCCGCAGCCCAGCAGGTCTGTCCCTGCGGACCAATGAACTTCCCGGTGACTTGAGATATTTTTAATTCTGCTCTGGACTTTCTCCAGGAAATCAGTAATAATTACTAATTGTATTTTTGTAAGCTAAATGAAAGGATGCATTCTTTCTTGAAATTTTCCCTTAGCTTTTGCAATTAATTATGTTACTCTTCTGTGTGATTAATCCTTGTCTTTGTATTACAACTTCACTTAATCAAATAGTGCTGTGTAGTATGCCAAGGGTTTTTAAGTATAAGACATTTTCTCCTTTTTTACTGTCACTTTTTTCTTTTCTCTGCTACTCACATCTCTCTTAAACTTTTAGCAAAGCGATGTTTTTACAAAGGAACTGAAGAGTTCTAAAATGGTCAGGGGAAATCTGCATGAGATTATTGTAACTTGACAAAGACCCCCTGCCATGTGTGGAGCTACAAGCTGATTTTTACCAGCTGAGGATATGTCCTTACATCACCAACACATACTAAGGCAGTTTTCTGATAAAACTATTTCAACAGAAGGTCAGTCACAACCCCTAAGTGACCTCAGGTTTTCTTTCCAAGCCTTTACTTCTATGAAATATAGTAAAACAGACTTACCTGACCACCTTAAATTATATATTAAAATTATGCTCTTGCAATATGCCCACACTGGAAATGTCAGGCAGAAAGGAGCCGGGTTTGAGTGCTTTAGAGAACGTCTTAAACACTTAGGTTGCTGTGCAATTTTGTGGCAAATCTTACTTCTTCCGTTGCAGCCAGAGAAAGTTTTTTCCCTGGTGGAAGTGGAGCAGGTCTGTCATTCCAGCGGAGCATGGCTGCAACACTGCCAGCATTAAATATTCAAAAGTGAGGAGACTGGTTTACACAGAGCAAGGTCCTTACTTTAAAATAAATAATTTTCCAGTTTCTTATCTTTTAGGGTGCCCTAGGGTCATATTTCCAAGCACCCTTTTGTATCTTAAAATAAACTAAAAAAACAGGTAAAATAAGGTTCAGGAAACGTGGCAACCTCGTTGCTCCAGGAACTGGGACTTAAAGAACAAGATCCTACCAGCCTTGCAGTGCAAAAAGCAGAATTGGTTGGAGCTGCCAGGTAAGTGTAGTCATTTTATCACCACAGAGGTGTCAGTGGGTCAAGGATGAGTCTGAATACTTATTGCCATGGAAACCCTCTCTCCCCTGAGCCCAGCAGAGGATGGGCATTGCCCACGTTCAAAGCTCTGTCAAGGTGAGCTGGGCTGGAGCCCAGGACAACCTCAGCAGTTAGTCAGGAAAGCACTGAGGAGGCTGCTTGCCTTTCACTATGGAATCACTCTCACAGCTTAATAATGAAGTAATAGGTGAAGGCAGTAACTGCAATGTTCTGTGCCAGTGTAAATACAAGTGGTTATTGAATAGATAAGATGCTGAAAGACATCGTCAAAATACACAGTGCCATCACTGCAGGATGAGTCAAACTTCTTGCTGATGAGCACCACAGTGGATTCCTTTGTGCAGCTTGTTACACGGAGTTCCTAATTGCAAGGAGAATGAGCAGGCAGAGGAAAAGAGTAAAAAAGTAGAATTAACATCTTCCATTAAGCACTTAATAAATGCTGAAAGTGGCTTCAAATATTCAGATGACTGACCTGCATCAGCAGAGTGTGGAGGTGCATGCTTACCTTAAGCATAGTTGTCATCTCATAGAAAAAAAAATAAAATAAGCAGAAAGTACTGTGGAGTGGTATGGCCCTGCTTGCATGATTAATGCCAGAGATCTTCTTGAACCAGGTCCTTTATGCAAATAATAAGTCACAAATGTGGTAAGGATTTATTTTACGTTCTTTCAAATGAAGATGGGTTGGCTGTATTCGGTATATTAAATCCTTCCTGCTGCTAAGCTTAAAGAAACTGATTCTCTTGTAACGTATTTTGATTTGACTACTGTAGCTTCCAAGTGCTATAAAGCGCTAGAGTAGTTTGCCTTGGCCTCACACCTAGTTACAGTAGTGCTAACTTTAAAATTGCTGAAGAAACCCACATCTGGAGTCAATTGAGTGAATTTTAACCAGCTTTGGTGGTAATATGAAAGTAATATTTCATCCTTGTGTGTATTTCACTCATCTTATAAAAAAGATGCCTCATTCCAAGACTTCTAGACATATTTCTTTGCTGTCTCATATATCAAGAGTATCAGACTAAGCAGACCACTTAAAACTGGATATGTCCAAACACTCTCTTATCCTAAACAACGACGACTATTTTTGCCAACACTTCCATTTCCTGCAGTGGAAAAAAAATATATAACCCCAAAGCCTTGGCCAGATCCTGCTTTCCTTGAAATGCGTGGCAAATTTGTCAACAAAACACTCTCTGGCTCGTAGTGGGGGTAGAAGTTTAGCAGCTGGAATTAACCAGCAGGAATAATGTGAAGCAGGCTGAAGCTTCGGATTAGGTTTAGTCTAATGCTGGGGTTCAAGGCTGAGCTTGCGTTCTGAGCCACCCGTGCCAAAATCACGGAAGCAACATCCAAAACCAGAACCAGAGAGCAGGCCCCTTCAGCTCTGGGTTTGGCTCGAAGCCAGACCAAGGCTGTGGGTATCGCTCCAGGAATCCAGCGCGGAGACACCCGCAGGCCCCAGATTCAGCGGCTCGGAACTCTAGTTCTCTACTGTCGAAAATATTAGTCTGGTGCAAAGAAAGTACTTTTATTTACAAAAATATTGTAAGTGTAATTAATTGCCATTTGCATGGACTTTGCTTCCTGGCTGTTTTCGGGGGGATGACCAGCCATATGGGAGACAGGCATGAAACTAGACAAGATCCCAGACTGGTTTTATTCGTTTTTTTGTCTGAAGGGACCACCACTGGAGCAAGGCTTGTTTCTTGTAGTGCCTCGAAAAGCTATTAAAGGCAAATGTCATGTTGGACAGACAGGGAGTTGAAATCCGGAGGTACCATCGTATTGGTGCTCCCGACGTCTGCCTCCTCCACCCCTCTCTGACGTGAATTTAATGCAGGTGCAGACACAAGCCTAACATAAGGGAGCAATTTTCTGATTCATTCATGTAAGACCCTGAGGGAGGGTAGGAACAAGATGTACAAAGGTAATGTGGCATTGTTAAAAAATTAACTTTGCTTCCATTTATGGAGCCATGGTGCTGCGTTGCTTAGTTACGTGGATCAGGAATTTAACTGTAAACAAGATATTTCACTCCTCAGTCCCTAGGGTTTTCAGCTCCGTTTGAAAAACTGCTAAAAATGTGCATTTTTTGCCATATCCTTGGATCGCTTCTTGCCATCGCTTGTACCCTGTGTGTCTGCTGCTGCTGTTCCAGCAGTGCTGGGAGATGGAGGTGGTGGCATCCGTGCTCGCGTGACCGCTGCCGGGCTAGACCCACACTCCCCTCTGAATGCTGCGCTTGTTCAGAGACGAGACAGACCGCCGATGACTTTTGTTTTGGTTTTTGTTTGTACAAATCCTGGCTGCACGGGTTCCAAGCTTGGGGAGCTTGCCAGCTGGACTATGCAGTTTTTCAAGCCATTGGGAGTGGAAAAGGGGTTAATTATCCTGGTATATTATTACATCACTAGTGGAAATTCTGCTTGTGCCCTCAGGATCTCCAGTGCTGTGTCTGCTCAGAGCTGTTAAATATGATGAGGTCACTCACCCTGCTTCAGTAACGAGCGCTAACAAATTTGGTGGTTGCAGGTGTTGTCATTTCTTAACAGGGTCGTCCCTATAAGCACAAGTGCTGCCTATGCCTTGTACCCAGCCAGCCTCGCAGTGAGTCAGATGTTAGATTGCACTGCATTGTGTTGGAATCTGTTTATAAAAATACAGGGAGACACATCTTCCCTGCCTCTTTACACCCTAAACAAGATTAGGCAACTAACAAATACAGAGAAGATGGGGAGAGGTAAGTGGTGAAGAGAGGTTAGGAAGAGGACCTGAAGATATGAACAAAATGCTTTAATTGATAGGGCAAACTTTCAAAATATTTTTCTCCTCCCTTTTCCTTCTGGCTCTGCAGATGGCTGGGGAGAATCTGTCTTTTACAACACCATGTACTGAAGCAACATGTACTTTTGAAGTTTAGTCACCCACTAATTACTAGTCTTTCATTAACAGCACAGAGACACAAATGATGAAGTACTTGCTTATATCCAGTAGCCTCTATCGTTGAGGCTTAAAAAAATAAATCATTAGCTACATGCTTGTTAAGCGTGCTAAGACTGTTTATGTAAACTCCCTTGCTCTTATTTTGGCTCAGACAGATGGTTGAGATACTTCAGCTAATACTTCTTATTTTAAAGAGAGGGCTAATTACCTAAATGTCAGAAATGCCAAGTGTCGCTTGTCTTGGAGAGAATGGGAATGTGAGGTGGGCACAGTTCATCCTAAATGTGGGTTCCTCTTAGAGATTTGTTGTCTGGCTACCGAGTTGTAAGAAAAGCATCGTCACAGTCAAGGAAAACCTCTGTTGTGGCCACGGCCACGCAGGTCTCTCGAATCTCGTGTTATTTAGGAAGAGTTTTGCATTTCTCCACTGAGGGTGCTCTTCAAGGGAATATCTGAAGGCTGAGGCAAACATTAGTAAGCAATGCACTTGTTTGGTTAAGACTTCAGCCTTGACCTCCATCTTTAAGCTCTTGTTCATTATTAATCACGTGTTTCCTGAATCAAAGAGAATATTTTTGGAGAGGGAAAATTGTTCTGGGACTGGAGCATTATACGCCAAACAGACTTGCCCAGATGACAAATAGCCTTTGCATGATAGCCAAGGTTCATCCAGCTGCTCGGCCCCATACCAAGTGATTGATGGTGTTGATGTTCTAAATAGGCTTAAGATATGCCAGATATCAGGACTGCAACAAAGTCCTTCAGATATATACTGTAGATAGGCAAGAAGGCATGTTCCCAGCATATGGCAATTCTGAGAGCGGTGTCAGGATTATAAGTAACCTCACAGGGTTTGTCTGGTTTCTTTCGAAGTTAGACAAAAACAGTTTTCTGTGCCGGAATGAGCAGGGTCACGCGAGGTCTGCGCGAAGCTTCCGATTACCACCGATTTTCTCTGTAACTGGACACCCTTCGGAGTTATAACAACATTTGATTTCTTAGCAGAGATCAATAAACTGTTTTTCTACCATGGTTCTGAGGAGGAAAGAAGAATAGGATGTGCTCAGAAGTTGCTGCCAGGGGTTTTTTATGTCTTAAAGGAATGGGAAAATCACACCTGAATAG
>Ga0181612_177541_pt1 | contig 24589 bp, 15 predicted proteins | sample HoacroProtozoa21_FD_119630 | JGI IMG/M metagenome (GOLD analysis project Ga0181612, IMG submission 119630) | Hoatzin crop microbial communities from Cojedes, Venezuel. Combined Assembly of Gp0051906, Gp0051904, Gp0051908
CAGGGGGGTTGGAGTGGGTGACCCACAGAGGTCCCTTCCAACCCCGAACATTCTGTGATTCTGTGATTCTGTGACTCGGCGGGCAGCCCGGGCACCGCTCGGGGGTCCCGCTGTCAGCTCTGATCCTTGGGCCGGGCACCGGGGTGGCCTCGCGCTTGCACTATGGGGACAAAGTGGCCCCTGCCCCGTTCCTCCGATGCTGCTGCCGCAGACCTCAGCGAGATCGCTGCCGCAGCCCAAAGTTTGCTGGGAAGTTCCAGCCGAGGTGTCTCAGCGCTCCTTTAGAAGGAAACAAAAAACACGTAGCACACTGTCTAGGTTAAAAAAAAAAGGAAAAAAACCAGTTGTCACTGTTGACTGAGAAGCTCTGCCAGGGCCATGACTTAGGTGGGGGTTATGGCTGGCCCGGTTGCAAGCATCTGAAGATCGTCACCAGCTTGTGTCCAGCAGAAGCACGTTCAGCAGTGGCAGCTGGGTGCTCAGTGGGACTTATCTGCCAGGTTCGCTTGGGCAAGCGCTGAACTGGGCAGGGGACAGCCTCTCCCCCCGCGGGCTCCCCATGCTGGGGATGAGCAGCAGCAGGGACTGGGCCCCACGGCTCCCCAGGGAGCCCACCTCAAGGTGACTGGGGTGTGCTGGGCGTTCGGCTGCATGGACCGGCCGTGCAGCGGCAGGAGGGGTCCTCACTGGGGACATGTGCAGCATTTACCCACTGCAGACCGTGCCCATCCCTGCGGGTGCCCACGACACCGAGGGACAGCCAGCTCTCAGGGTTGCACTGCCCGGTCCTCCAGTTCGCTCCTGGCCATCGCTGCCCAGCGGTGGATGTAGAGTGGTGGAGACCACGGCTACGCAGTGATGGCAAGTTCCAGCTACGTGGGACACGGGACATGGTTTGCACCCAAATCCCTTCAGTGCACAAGATGCTCAGCAAAATTAACTGCCTAGGTCCTTGCTTTCCCAAAACCCGGCTGACAGGACCCAGAAGGGTTTTCAGGGACGGGGCTGAGCGGGGTCCAGGAGGGAGGTACAGCCTGTGCACCTTTTGGTGGGTGCGCTGACAGCCGCAGGCAGGCAGGAGAGGGACATCCCCAAAGCTGAGCTTAGTGTAGGGAGACCAGTGGCTCCAGCTGCCATCTGCAGGCTGCTCTGAACTGTCCCCTCCAGGTTTGCTTGCTTTCTTGACCGCAGATGTATCCAAGGAGCTTCGCAGGCTGAAGTCAGACTTTGTGCATACCCCTGATGGGCAGCAGCATACAAACGAAGTGTAACTCATTTAAAAGATGTCACTTGCCAGGGCTGGTTACCTGTACAGCTTCCAGACTGGAGCTGGCTCACAAGCCGCCCACCAGCGTGGAGGGAGGACACAGGCATGGCTGCTTGCACCCACGGGTGCGGGCAGACCCAGCGAAGCAGTGGTCCCCGTCCTACTCCTGCAGCTGTCTGCCACGCTGACCCTTGTTGGCACTTACTAGACAACCAGTCCAATTTTACCAGAGACAAGCAGAGGGACAAGAGAGCGATGCAAAGAACTCAAAACAAAAGGTTCCAGGTTTCCCTAAGAAAGACAGAAAGAAAACAAGGTACATAACTATTTTAGTGTAGGCACAGACATGTACATTTTGGTAGATTTATTACTGCGTTTGCTCATTTTCAAATAGCTGGCAGCAAAGGGTCGGGTTTTCTGTGCTTGTTAGGATGAGAGATAAGAAAAAAGATGTAAAACAAAGGTACTTGGGATTTCCCGTTCTCCATCGCCACTCATCACCGCTGTGACAGTTGGGCTAAAACCACTTCGTTAAACCCGAGGACCTAAAGGCGCAGAAGGGAGTTGCTTGCACGCCCAAGCTCAGCCATCTCAACACAAAACCAACAGCGGCTATCAAAGTCCCAGCACCTTTGGTTCTGCTATGAACCCCTTCACGTGCCCGCTGCGGAGAACGGGTGTCGGAGCGGTGAGCTCCCTCCTCGCAGCGTAGGGAAGGCTGGTAAGAAGGGGCCTTTTTCCTTGTAGGTGTTCGGAGCAGCACAGCTGGGTATTTTTCTAATAGCTTTTCCAAGCATTTTCAGCTTGGTGCCCTGAGGAAGACAACTGTGACCTGTTGTTCTAGCGCTGATCAGGGTTTGGGGTCCCCTCTTCGAGCCCTCAAAGCACAGAGAGGCTGGGCAGAAAGCCCGCAGCCAAAAAAGGGAGCAGCAGTCGAAAGGAGGAAGAGTACGGAAGGGACTAAAAGCCAGGGCGTATTTATAGACTCCAAAAGATTTTTAAAGTCACAAACCTGGAACAGCGTGGCTTGAAGGGAAGTGCTGACAGGACTAGGAGTGCCTACCCTAACGCAGCTGCTCGCCTTTGCTTCTCCGAGGTCTTTCTAATAAAGGGGGAGAGTGAAAAAGACAAAGTAATGGAAAAGTGAGGAAAAGATGTTATAGGATTAGGATGACATTTTGACAGGGGAGGGGGAGAAAAGGGGCACGGGACATCTCATGTCAAGTGATGAGCGGGGAAAAAAAACAACTTGGAGAAAAAATGCCAAAAAGGAGCAGAAGCGGAGGGGATTCTAAGGAATGGGAAAAAAGATAAAATGGAAGAAGGACATCATAGAAAATAAGTTGGGAGAAAAAAACAGACCCTAAACAAACTTGAGAGGCTGATGGGAAAAGAGAGTCTGTAGAAAAGAAGAACTTCCATTAATGTTCTGTTATGGATGTAAGATATCTGTAGATATAGGGGGATGGAAATCTGCTGTTTTGAAGCCAGTGCTCTCAGCAGAAAGGCACAATCTGATAGCAAGAGAGTCGTCCTTCAGCCAAGCAGCGGCCCTAGACATTTTAAGTATCTCATAGGCCACATTTCACCAAAAAAGATGTCACTTGCTTAAGATCTTCAGCTTACGTGTCAGCAGAGTAAGCAGAAAGAATTCAAGCCAAGTTCCCAAGCAAGTTTAAAAGTGCAAGGCGTGATGGCTTTGGACAACAGCAGTTTCTTTCTAGATAACGATCAGCCCAATCTATCACCTAGAACACCAGCCCACCATCAGGACAGAAACAGAAACAAAGCCGTCTCTGAGGGGGCAAACGGTGCTTGCAAACTTCTCCAGTGATACTGAAAAGGCCTTGGAAGTCCGACTCTGGCCACCGCCCAAAATCGGCTTTGCCTGTGCAAGGCACTAGGTCAGCGCTGGCATGAAGCCCTCACCAAACCCTGCCTACCTTTGGCTTTTTTTCCCTGTAATTCAAAACTCACACATTTAAGAAGAAGGATTACAAAGGGAGGAGACGGATGAAGGGGAACGAGCAAAGGCTACAAGTAGCACGGCAGCAGTATGTGCCGCTAGCAGGTGACAAGCCAGGGTGCTTACGACAGCACCTACTTCCAAAAGACACTGCTTTGCTTTGTAGCTTGCAAATCTTGCGAGTATTCATAACCGGCCTTGACAAACAGCAATTCTCAAGGCAAGACTCCAGCATGGTGGTAAAGCTCCTGGAGCTTAGACCTTCTCAAAATCTTCTAGGTGATGGTAGGAAAATGGCAACTGCATGTCACATTGTCCACTTGGGCCTTTCAGATCAGCTGCTGTCACAGTGTGGAAAAAAAATGAGTCATTTTTTTTAGCAGCTGAGGAAGCCCCTTTGGTAGAGACCTTTCTCTCAGGCGTGTGCACCAGGCCCTCCTTTGGCTCATGAGGATGGGGAGGAGAGGCAAAGCGGGACCTGACCCCTGTTGCTCCGGGCATCAGGATGCCCCACGGACTTCCCGCTGCCGGGCGCTCCGGTGCATCTCTGCTGGGCACTCACGCGGTCGGTGGGGATCACGTTCCCCCTGCACCTGCCACCTCCACGCCCAGTCCAAACCAGGACGTTTCAAAACTGGTGAATGTTCTCCGTTGTGCTCTTCCTAGAATGGCTCCAAGACCTTTTATGGAGCACACACGAACACAGCAAGTTGTTAGGACCCTTGTTTTTCTGAGATTTCTGGGTGGTTGTGCAAGGTTTCCTAAGTGAGGGAGAGAAACAACGTGTTAAATGGGAATGTAAGTATTTTCTCTAAAGACCACCGATGGGTGCAAAGAATCCACTTAAAGCATATAACCAAATGTTATTTAATATCTTAAAAAGTAACACAATCCAAAATGGATATTTCACACAACACTACATAAACAACATGAACACAATATTACCATATGGAGGGACTTTCAAATATAGACTTACAAAAATCCCTGTCCTTTTTTTTTTCCTTTAAATTATTATACTAAGCATGACAAGTAATCATCATTTACAATATGGTACACTGACACAATAAAAACCATGTTACAAATGTGCTGTTATAAATCAGTAACATTAGGGAAGACATTTCATGAACTGTAATTATTTCATATGAAATACTATACAATATAAACAGAACATCCATCTCGGATGACCTTTACAGCAACCAGAGACCAAGTAATTTTTTAATTTTTTCTTTTTTTCAGTGCAAACACATTTATACAAGGCAGTCTTGGCTGCAAAACTCCCTTCTAACATACAGTAAGTCCCACTTGCATTTATTAACTCATTTAAACCTAATGCAACAGCCACATTCAGTCACTCACAGAAAATTACCTGCAGAATTATGACCCCTTTGAACTTAAGTCTCCTCCACATATAAAAGTAACATCTGTGCCAATTACTCCAAGGGCCCTTTCATACTTCTGGGTGGGTATCCTTCGGGGGGCTCCAAGCGCTAGAGGAGCAGGGAGCATTGCCCTTCCGAGCGGCGGCAGCATCCCGGCCGGGCGGCGTTCCTCCGGGGACTCGCCCCCGGCCGCCCTCCCAGCGCCCGCTGCGTGCGTGTGGCCTCTGCTCCTTCTCTGCGGGCAGCGTCTCGGGGCGGGGCGAGGAACACGGAAACCCTCAGCTCGGAACTGAGCTTCAATGGAGTTACCGACCCGTTCCCGTCTCCGGCAGATCCGCGGGAGAGCGGGGGAGCCACGCCAGATTCACGCCCGCCTAACTGAAACCAACGTTTGGAGCGCCGCTGCGAAGGAAGCGCGATGGTCCTGTTCTCTTCTAGCACCAGCTTGGCTTTCCGAGGGTCCACTGCATGCTTCTCATGCAGTAACGACGCACTTTACTTATGCTGGGGGGGAACATTTTAGATATAGACCTATTTTTTTTTAAAGAATTTTGTAAAAAATAGAACATTTCTCTCTAATACTGTACAGTTTTCTTCAGAAGAGCAAAGAGAATTGTAAACTGGGGGTGTGACACCAGATTAGGAGTGCTATTTGCTTTCTCAGCACAACAATTCCAACAATCGCGTTAGGAAAAGCTCTGCGAAATGTATCTGAAAAACAAATTTTTAATTAAAATACCTGTTTCTAAAACCACCGCTGGCAGTACTCACACGACTGAAAATGGATTGGTGTTGGCACTGCTAATCCAAGAGTTTCTGCAGAACTGCAAAGTGGTTTCTCTCTTACTTCAACGGAATGCATCAAGAGTAACTTCAGAGTATAAAGATGAAAAGCTTTGGTTAACTACGAAACTTATCCCAATAACTTTAAGAAAGCAACTGGTTAATAAATTACTCCGCAGAGTCTTAGCCTTTGTTGTTTCCAGTGGGCCTGGACATGAAGTCGGGTCAGTGAACTCCGCCTACAGGCTCGCGAGGCTTCGCCGGCACCAAGTGCTGCGAGGCCGCCGGGCGGAAAGGCGCGATTTCAGTGCAAAGTGTTATCCGTGTTTATGACGGCCTCTGGATACCGGTTTGCTTGCTCTCTTCTCTAAAAATGACTACTGCTGGCAAGCAGTTAGGCCATGGTTTTCATTAAAATACTTGTTTTCCAATACATTTTACTTTTTTAAAGTTGAGAGAACATTGTTTCGCGTATAACAGACATTTTACAGTGGTGCACGGAGTCAGATGGCTAATGATTTCTTCTAATTTTTAACTGAAAAAATGGCAAAATTAGCCCAACTGATGATCGTACGTTAATTTGCATCAGGATAATGGTACTAGGTTTGCTGAAAGCGGTGTTCATAAATTGGGATTTGTATATAAATGTGATCTGCTTAGGTTCAACTGCCACTTTCTTCCTTTGGTTTTTGGAAAAATCTTTCTTTCTTCCCTCTTGAAAGGTGGCTCGTTGCAGCTGACAACTTTTCAAAAGCCAGCTTCATTTTTCTTGGAAACTTGCCCGTGCTCTTTGAACAACAGGCACATACCTCGAGTAGGGACCCTCATACTGCTCCCAGCCAAGTCCATTAAAGGCTGTTGGTAGTTTCTAGAGGAGCAAGTGTTTCAGATGCAGGCAATCTAGAGAACAGAGTGTGTATCCTTAAAGGAAGAGCTGTTTAACACCCTCGCCAGTTCAGAGAAACTGCGACCTGACACTTCGACAAAGGTGGAGGCAGAATAGGGCCCAAAGTATTTGAAGGCTGCCAAGAAACTACCCAGAGTGTCTCTGTTAAACCCCAAACTGTCAATCATATTTCACAGACTGTAGATGTTCATAATTTGCTAAATTACAAATACATTTTCAAGTTCTACCAGGCAGAATTTCAGCAGTGACTGGGGAGAGGTGGGAAGGTTTCAGCCTCCCTTTCACCTTCATCCCAATCATGCAGCCTTGTCAAAGTCTTTCAGTGACTCATCTGAAAGCCAGGTTTTTAGTACTGTAGAAGGAAATTGTGGCAATGGAAACATGGTGACTTCATATGCAAGCATTGACACACAAGAGAACGCCATGACCTAATGCTTCAAAGTTTTTAACCTTGCTTTGTACAATATGCTTTTCATGTTGCTGCATTTCATCAAATTCATGGAGGTAGTTATATGTGTAAAAAAAAAAATTTACCATAAAAGTAACACGTTGTATTATAATAATACATATTAAGTGTGCAAAATGCCGACAGATTTGTGTTGACCCTTTACAGTTGAACACAACACAGATTCAACCTAACCTAACTCTGTAAACCTTTAAATTGATACATTAGAAGAAGAATGATAGATAAGCAACCATGTAATACAAGGCTATGATTTCATCAAAGGATTAGGGTGACATAAAGCACTCAAGCTCCACTCTCGTGGTTTTGTTACCAGAACCTCAACACGGAATTTCCTTATATTCCATTGTTGATTTTACAAGGAAAAAAAAAAAAAAGAATTCAAGATTAGAACGTTTCTATTTGAAACTTCTGTTTACATTCCATATTCCAAGAGTCACATTAATATTGGTACAATGCCATGTCAACATTAATATGACATTTATGTTGTCTGCTGGTCTCTGGGAACTTTAGGAAATAACATACCATATAGTTTATAGGTATATGCTATCGTATTTTGTTGGAATTATGTCTTCTGTACAGCCAGCTGCCTGCATAAATTCTGATTAGTTCATGACAAGCAAGTATTTCCCCCAAAGGTGAAATTCGTTTTTGCTGTTCACATTTTAACACTGCCGTTAGTATTTCAGATCATCACTGTAAATTTCTTTTATCGTTTCGACATTTTTATTTACTGAATTGATACATACTGCTGATGTCAGAGCTCGTCTCAGAAACAAAATCACAGTCAGCCACTGCATTGTATATGACAATTCCCCACAAAAACTCTGACTCTACAGTTCACGTGGAGTAAGTACGGCTGGAGTTGCACGCTGACTAAGATGCGTCATGCAAAGCATTAAATGGTAATTAGAGCACATCTTGGAAGGTACGATAAGGCAGAAGGCTAAAGGCCAAGTGACTTTGATAACCAACCAAAAGCACAATAATTTCCTTTATGTGCACTGAAAGGTCTTATTGCTCCTATGCAATGGAAATTATACACTGAAACCAAGGAAAGCAGACCTGTGCATTGACTGGGTGTTCTTGACAGAACTGGAAACTGATTGTGTCCAGAGCTAGCAAGCTGTTCCATAAGCAAATGAACTATATCCAACTGTGTAACATAAGGCTGAATCTTCAGTAAAGACCTCTAATAAAGAACATGAGTGAAGCTCAAATGACTTTGTGTAATACATGTCACCAGAACCTGATGAAAATACTGGGTTTCAATATGTACAGTTGGGTTTCATACCTGTGTACTACAAGAGCTGGACAACGTAAACATCCTTTTCCTATGCAACAATTTGGGCTCTTGAACATTTTAGTATCTTTGTTATTCTTCCACCAATTCATCTGTTCTGATAAAAAATAGTTAAATATGAAGTCAGTTTGTTGCACTACCAGGTTGCATGAGTAACAGAGCAGAATGTGACCCTATAGCTAAAAATTACTCTTGGAGTTTAACTATCCTTAGAAGTTACTCTGCAGTAATTAAGCACAGTACTAATTACTTTAGAGTAACAGTTTAGGGGAGAGCAATTAGGATATACCATACCAACAGAATTCAGATTTCTACTGCCAACCATGTGGACACATTTAATTTCTAGAAACTAGACATGTCCATAAAATGCAAAATTGCAAATAACATCCACGGAATAAAAAGGCCAGAAGTTTATAATTCTCTAAATTTTGTTCTCTGATAATCACTACAATGTATGCTATTTTTAATAGCCTAATTTAGGCACTCTATTTAATAAGCTACATAAAATAGATTTATGTCCTTCCACTAGAAAGAAATCAATTCCTCAGGCCATACTTGTCATTTATATCATAAAGAATATTTTTGTTCCAAAAAATTAAGTTATCCTGATTCCTACAGTAATGGCAAGTTGCAATACCAGAAGTGACACAAGAATTAGATTACCTTTTTTAAGTACTTGATTCATACTGAAGACGCTTGTTATATTTTGTGCCACGAGAGTTATAACTTTCCCTTCCCACCCCGCTCCCCCTCTACGCAAAGGCCCACCTCCTCATTCGTGACTACGGAAGGTCAAGTAGCAAGTCTCAGTAAGTAAACATCTCTCATACTTTTGAAACACAGAAGGAGAAGCTGCCTCCCTTCCCACCCTCCACTTCAAAAAACAAACCAAAACAAAACCCAAACCTCTTTTTACTCGCTTAAACGGGTATTTGAAAAATTGTGTCACAAAAACACACAGTGAAAACGACTGATCAGTATTAATAATTCACAGATAGAGCTGAGGTCATCACTTGTCGTGTTTGGCATTGTTTTTCCTCATGGTGATCCTGGCTGGTTACTTTCAGCAGTGGCTCAGTTTCTGAAGTGAAAAACGATCAACTCTGCAGCAGAGTTTAGCCTCTGACCGGGGGCATCACACATCTGTGGCATTTTTTTTTAAATGAAGTTGGCAACTGCATGGACATTGAAAATGCAGATTACACTTACAGTGTCTAGACTTTCATATATGTGCTCAGTTACAATTAAGTGAAGCAAAAAGTGTACATCTTATCCCTACTGCTATTCTGTTGCTACAGAGCCGCAAATGTGAAAAGCAATACCTTGAAATAAAGATTTCTTTGTTGCCCCTAGTCTACATAGCAGCACAGTTTAAGTAAACACTAAAACTGTGGTTGAGATGCTTTTTTTCATTTTTCCCCAAAGATGTAAACATCAGTCCCAGTGTCGTAAACTTTGCTGTGTAGGGTGAGACAGAAGATCTGAGGCGGGATGACTATCAGACACTAGTGACAGAAGCTTGCAGGCAGTTAGCAGGTTTCTGCAGTTTCTCAGCTTCGCTTGTCGGCGGGTCTGCGGTGGCTCGGAAGTTGAATGTTGGGCCTGCGCCGCCATGTGCAGGGCTCAGAGCGGGGTTCTGACGTCTGTTGCTTTCAACAATACTTGAAGTGTTGGATGCCAGGCTCTCACGAGTACTAGAACGGAAAAAAAATACATATACACACTCATATGTGACATGCCTATAGATGTACCGACCAGACGGGAAAGGAGAATGGAGAGCTTTATAATGGGCTTCCCGTGTTTGTACGTAATGTCACATCAATGACCCATCTCCTGCTGACGGCACACATATGCTCCTCCAAAACGGGTTCCAGAGGTACTCGGCAGCCATCATACTGTAACACAGGCACAGTGCTAAGCAGAGCTGCCGCTGCCGCACAAACTGTAAGCTGGACCAGTATCAAGCATCTGGATTTTTTACCCAAGGAAATAGCTTCCAGCTTGCACACAGGACACATTAATTGTCTTTCCTGACTGGTGCATTTTTGCACAAAGTAACTTCATCAAATCAGCTCTGTGACTCACGTAACACAGCTTCATCTGTTGTCTCCTCTTCCTATGTCTTTGTACACAAAATATTAACTAAAAATGCTACTTTGCATTAAACTCACAATGCTTCTAAACACAACAGTTCAATTTTGCTTTGCAGCTGAGACAATTGCAACTTACAAGACACCGAGAAATCTTAACTGCTAGGTCTGTGCTCATGCCCTAAATGACAACTAGTGCTGCTACTTCATCCACAAAATAGACAATGTTCCTTTAGTTCTAACATATCGTTTATCCATGGGAGTGACAGGACAGTTAGCACTTTTAAAGACTAAGCCTTTTAACGATACATCTAATTATGAACACAGAGAAGCCTGTAGTTCAGCCTAGAGCTTTTAAAAAACTCAGCTGAGGTATGCTAAGGCTAGTTATAACACAACTCCTCTTTTTCTTCTCTTTTCGCTCTTAGTAATTTTTGATCTCCAAATAACGTGCTCCTGTGCAGACACAGATTTGGTTTTCAAATAGCCATGTGATCTCTGGGTACGTATCCTTCACCTGTATTCCTACGTCTTTGCAAAATGACATCACCACTTGCTGTGCGGATGTTTATAGAGTATGTTTAGAGGACTGAATGGGTTTGTTAAGTGAGCACTAGAAACAAAGATACTAATGACAGAGTTTCATAGTCAGTTTAAAGTCAACCTAAATTTACCTGCTACTGAAAAGGGCAGCTCTTGCCTGCCTTGTGTGGACCTGACCCTGCCACATGTTCCTGCTGCTTCCCTGATGCTGAGCCTTGCAGCCAGCCAGATCAGGGACCGCTCTCAGTTAAATACTAGCCCTAAGAAAAAAAAAAAAAAAAAAGATTAGTGCTAGCATCAGTGGAAGAGTAGGAATGCACAGCTTGGGCTGTGGCAGGGGAAAGCAAGTCAGTTTATGGCATAGGAGAAAGAAGAAACACCCTGCTTAGTTGTAGAGTTGTAGGGCAGACTTAAATCGTCTTAAACTGACTGAATCTGGAAAACCAATGATGCTTTTAGAAAAAGTCCCGTAGATCTTTTAAACTGATCAAAATGGTACTGACCATCTTCTGCCAGCTGCCTTATTGTCAGTAGTTCCAAACAGCTATGATGGGTGACGCACACAGTAAGTGACCGCTGTGAGCTGCATGACGTATGGTGCACTTGTGTTGCCCATTTTTCGATCCCTCTCCCTCTCCTTTCTAATGAAACAGATCCAACCTTTGTTTTTCAGAGATCATTCAGTATTGTATCATTCTTTATGGGACCACCAGTTCCAGACCTTCACACATTTTCCATTCTGTTATCACAAACTGACCATTACAACACGTATACACAAAGACTGCAGTGAGAATTTTGCATGTAGAGTAATGTCCAAATTAGCTCCTTCTTTAGGTGACAAAAGAGCAGCTGTATTATATAAGCTCTAAAAATAAAGGAAAAAAATAATATTGACAGCTGACATTTACTATATAGAACTTGCATAAAAGCACTGAACAAAACACTGTGAGGTTGTTTTCCCAATGGTGACATATTCACGAATTTTGCACACAAAATACTTTTGAAGTCAAATGGCCACAGCATATCTCTTTAACTACATCCTGTTTGTTTTTCTAAATGTCCCCTTTTTTCAATTTGTCACACTTCAATTTAAGGAAACTTTATCTTTCACAGTATAGAATTGGTAATTTTGATTCCCCAAGCAACATTGCACACTTCAGTTTAATTGAAAAGATACCACCCACACCTCTAAGTCAAGAGTTACAGCATCAGCTGGGGCTAGAAGAGTGTCTCTGAGAAATATCCCTACACGCACGCCCTGTTCTTACGCTCTTCCCTAGGCATCTGCTAATGGACGCTGGCAGATCAAGGTGAGTCTCACCAGACAGATGCTGAATGGCTTTGTTGTATTTCCTGGAAAAGGGCTGTGGAGTACAGTTTTTGTTATCAGGTAGGAAAGTAGTAACAGCATGGTAATTATAGCCAAAGGGCTGAATTCACCCTCAGCTCAATTTATTTTTATAGACTTACACCGAGGAGTGACCAAAACTCAGCAAAATCATCCAATTTAATCATCTTGATGCAAAGCTCATAAAAAAGCATTTGAAATATCCAGACTATATGCTGGTCTTACAAAACAAATACCCCCCCCCCCTTACAGAATGTTGCATTTTTGTTACCATTTTTTTTCTTAAGAGCTTACTTTATGTGGCCTCGCCAAAAAAAGACACTTGTTAATACGTAAACAGTAATATAATAAAAAAGAGAGATGTGTGGAACATAATTATTATTAAAAGCTGCTTATCTGTTTCCTTTTTGATCTAAACAAAGTGGTATAGCAGCACTAAATCCAGTACGCTCGCCATGTTCTGTTCTCTTGCTAGCTAAGTTTACGATTAACATCAACAGAAATTTTAGCTTTTGTGTAAACAATTAGGGGAGGAAATGCCTGCCTCTGCATTAACCAGAAACACAAGCGTGATATGCAGCTAGCAAAATAGCAGTCTAAGAACTGATTTTTATCTAGTCGACATCCTGTCCTGGAGGTGAAATGCACTCGGCGCCGTGAGACAGGCTGGGTAAGGAGCAAACACCGCTCTATACTCCCCGACAAAAACGGACTGCGAGTGTAGCACTTCAACTAGAAGAAGAGATTACATTTTAAAAAGCACAGTGCAAGTAGCCTTATACAACAGTTGTATGTGAGAAAGATGCCAAGCATCTGCAGAACAAACAAAACAAATAAAAAACCCTCTTAAGTATCTTTTTTAAGGTGGACTCAGTGTAAGTGGTACAATTTATTCAAATTATTTTTCAAGTTTTTTACTCGGAAAAATTATACATACGTTAAAAGCCTGCTCTAGTTTGATGATCACTGCATGGTGCAGCAGGCCCAAAAATTGCTGCCGTGTCATTGACATCAAGCGGGAGTAGCCATCAAATCCACAGGGATTTATTCCAGAGTGACATCACTTTAACTGAAAATGAAATTTAGTCCTGTGTAGAAGCAGGAAATCCTTCACATGCCTTTCTGAGAGCCTTTGCTCTAGATTTAAAAAAAATATGTATAATTCTGAGGAATAAGAACACCTTTTACAGAGGGGGGAAAAAAAACCTAGCAAAAACCTCAAAACCCCGTTTTCTTTCACTTAATACAAATCCAGTCTTGGAGGTTTTATTTTTAAACACAGGCAATAAATAATTTAAGCTTAAGGAAGACAGTATAAGAGTACGACTGCTGTAAATTATTTCTGTGTTCTTAAGAGTCATTGTTCTGAACTCTGATGGGTTGCTATCCAGGGCAAACAAAACCAGACAAGCTCCATTCCAGCAGGGACCTAGGACTGTCAGAGGCCAGAGAGCAAAAAAGCCTCAAGCGTAGTGACCCTGCTTCGGCAGGAGGGCTGGACTAGATGACCCACAGAGGTCCCTTCCAACCCCTACCATTCTGTGATTCTGTGAAGGATTCTGAACCTGGAAATGAGCTCGTGAAATCTTCAGGGCAGGGAACACACCAGCAACTCTCTCCTCCCTATCCCTGCGAGACTCCTAGAACACTGAGACTTCCACAATGTCTGAGATGCCCGGAATGGAAATGGCTAAACCAGCACCACCGCAGGCAAACGTCTGGACTCTTTTCCCAAGTATCATGGCCAAGGCACCCCTCTCTCTGCTGGTGCAGTGCTGGGTCACCACCGAAGTTCAAATATCCCAAGCACTTTCAGCTGTGCACGGGGAGCACCTCTTCCAGTCTCACCAGTTTGGAAGGGTGATAGATACACTTCCAAAATTTTTGAAGAAAACAAACAAAAAAGCCCAAACCCTAAACAATCCTCGTGTTTGGTATTTTGTCTGAGCCAAAGATTACGCCACCTAGTCATGTCTAGCCTTCCGGTTAGTCTTGCTGATGATATCTTAGAGGGAAAGGGAAGTTGGGGAGTACGCAGGAGCTCATCCCTTCTATTCTAAATGCAAACACAAGTTTAATACAGAAAATAAAGCATACAGGGAGGTTTTCAGCAAACAGAAAACAAACCAATACAGAGTCAATGCCGCAAATGGTCACTGGTTGCTTACGATACGGTGGGAAACCCACACATCTGAACAGCAGATTCCAGAGCTGTAGAAAACAGTCTGAAAACGTGTGAAACTGTTTAACACGGCCCTATGTTCTGTCACCGACATGACACACACATTTAAGTAAAAACGGAACTTTCTAGTCTGTAAAGCTGCAATGAATGTGACAGTCCTACCGTGGGGAGTTGAACCCGCTGTCCACAGTAATGCTGCTGCTGTCCATGCTGTCCAGGCGGGCCGAGTGCGTGGCTCTCTGGTTGTTGCTGTTTTCTGTTTCCTTCGGAGTGAGAAGAGTAAGATTCTTCTCAAACTTTCGCTGCAGATCCCTCTCCTTTTCTCTCTCTAGGAGCCACTGCATCGTGCCGACATCGTCCCTGTTCTTTTCCTCCTCAGCATTTTTGTTGGTTCCTTCCTCTGAGTCGTCGTCGTCAGATACGTTGTAGTAGTCAAAGGAGGCCTCCTGGTTCCCAGTTGTCTCTTGCTGCCTCTGTGAAACGGGCATGACTTGTGTGACTGAGGTTACTATCGCTTGTTCAAGTTTCTCACATCTGACTGGCAGCGTGTCAGAGGGGGTCTTCTGATGGGGCTTTAGCAGGGGTGTGCTAGACCTATGGTAACTATTCACAGAAAGAGTGTTGTGCAGAGGTTTAAAGAGTGTATCCTTGCTAAATATTTCTTTCCTTTTATCAAGGCTGCTTGACTCAGCGCTATGGTGTTGAACCAGCCGCCCGTTCGCTATCACCTCCGGAGTTTGGCCAGCCACCGCCAAACCACTGCTTGGGCCCTTTGGGGACTCCTCTTTGTGCACCCCAGGTTCCCTAGCAATGTGTTGAGACTGTCTCTCCGCAGGAGTCACTTTTTTGAGCCCATCTGTCCCTGTCAGCGTGTCATGATCCTCTTTATTCTTCCCCAGCGGTGACGGAGCAGTAAGCACTGTCTCACTGGATGTGTTGCACTGAAAATAGTCATCGACTGCAGATTTTGTTGTGCAGGAGTTGAGCTCGCTGTAAGATGGCAAGGTCTCTGTAGGCTTGCTTTGTTCCAAGAGGCTACACGAACTGGGGGTTTCTACACTGCCACCAGCTATTTCAGGGATGCAAGTCTCTTTGTAGCTCGCAGACGAAATCAGAGCCCTTTGATGACTGAGCGGCTGAGATGGCCTTAAGGTACTATCGTCAATGTAAGTTTGGCTAGTTGTTTGGTCATCTGGGCTACAGCCTTCACCTATGTCTTCAGGTGTGCCTAAAGCTGCCGAGCCCAGAGGACCCTTGGAGTTATCCATGGATCTAGACCTTTCTTTAGCCTTACTGGACCGCTCATTTCTCGATCTTCTATCCTGTGTATGGCTGTGGCTCCGATGGACCTTGGAGTGGGAGCTTCCCCTGGAAGGTTCAGGGAAAGGCATTTCAGTTCTTCTTTTGGCCAGCTCACCAGACACGTCCCACTCTGGTGTCATGGGAAAGTGAGATTCAATCATGTTAGGACTGCTGTGCATAATAAAATTATCTCCCTTGTGTTCTATTATAAAACAGCCTTCCCGTGGGGATCGAGTCAAGGGATCATAGAAGTCATACTCCCTTTCAGCAGGTATATCCAAATGAGAGCCATCTGATGGGTCTCCTTTGGACACCCGAGTCTTGCTGTGTGACCTCGATTTCCCATGAGACTTTCTGTGATTCCTGCTCTTTTTACTTCGTCCACTGTGGTGAGCTGAAGATCCTGCTTTGCTTCGCTGAGCTTTTTCTTCTTCAAGTTTCTTCATTAGTGCAGTGTGCCTCATGACATTTTCCACAGTCAAGTCCGGGTTAATGCGCCTGATAATCTCCATTTCTACCTCTCTGGGTATAGTGGTAGGGGTGTCCTCGTCCCTCAGCGGCCACTCTTCTGGAGGAAACTGGGCAGAGAAATTTGCCAACTGTTTTGTCTTGTCCTTCTTAAAACTTAATCGGAATAATTTGAGTCCAAATTTCTTAGACTGCTTTTCTACATCCTTAGGCTTTGTGAGCGTCTCTGCCTTATAAGAAAAATTGACAGTACTTTTACTCTTCTCAGTAGGTGGGACCTGACATAATGAAGGAGGACAGTACGAATCTTTACAGTCTTTTGCTGATTTCCTCTGTAGGGTGGATGCATGCATGCTGTGCATGTCTTCCCTGCAACAATGGCAGGAGTCGCAGTGGTTTTTGGGTAGTGTTCGGTCCCTGACGCATCCCGAGGTGGAGGGAGTTATAGTTCCTTGTTGTGGAGAGGTACATTGAGACCTGTCAGGTATCCTCTCGTCCAAATGGTACCATTTACTGTTAGTTCTTATGAGAGATGGTGTTATAAAGTAAGTCTGTGGGGTTACAATGAAATAACCATCCGGAGTTGGGTATATTTTCCTCTCCCGTACAAGCATATTCAAGGTATGTCGAAGGATTTCTGGACTGGGTGTTGGAACTCCTAGAAATGACAGTAAACACATATCAGGGAGTGCATAAAACCACGCAGGACTCTCTGGCTCCCCCCTCCTCAACAAAAAGCTGTTTTCTCCAATATGCAAGCTGGAATATGCTGAACAAACAACTCCAGTAAAGCACTTTGTTAGGCATTCTCTTTTCTGTTTGTTTTTCCACTTATCTCCTACACTTCAGGCATATCAATTATTAATTAAATAGAAAGGAGGTCATTAATGGAGTGTTTAAAAAAAACAAAAAAACAAGGAGAGAACCTCTAGCCACTTCCATTGCACAGGTGACCTTAAACCACAAGATGGAATTGCTGGAAAGCAAAGATTGTCAGGGGAAACATTTCACTTTTATTCTTCTTCCAACTAAATATCTACATCCCATTTCACCAGAAGTATTCATTATAATGCCCAGTCAGGTATAAAACAGTGGTTATTTGTTACTTTGGATGCCTAAGTTGTCGTTCTTCCACAGAAGAATAGTACATAGACAAAAAGCGTTCTCCCAAACTGCCACTTTATCACAAACTTGATTGAATTGACTTCCTCTCCCATTAAAACATGTTTCTACTGCATCAGCTGCTCCAAAAAAGACATGCCTTCAACGATCCAGTTCCTCTTACCCAGACAGACTTTTCCACTATGGTGGAAGTTACAGATTTAGACCCTAAAAATTTGCTTCTGAGTTCGCTGCATTTCACGTGAGATGTGAGGGACACTACCTACGTGCACATATCACATACTGAGAGGGGGACAAGGCTGAAAACCCTGCACTGGTGCCACATTAGCCACATGGTAGACCTGGCATTGTGAGGTACTGGTCATTCCCACTACCAGTACTCCTGCTGGGTTCAGTGGTGCAGGACCAAGTCTTCAGTGCTTTACTATGTAAAATACCAAGTTAGTATGCTTGCATAGGAACAAGTTCCATCCAGAGCGAAGGAAACAAGAGATTTAGTTCACAAGCTAGTTTAAAAAATCTATTAATGCTCACTAAGAAATAAAAATATTTCAGAATTTTCAGTGGAAAAAGCTATCTTCAATCTATACATTTTGTTGAACAAAAATGCATTTTAATTTTAACCTAATGCTGGGTACTGACCTCGTTTACATTTTTAGAACCAGAGAAATTTTCTTCAAAAGTTTGGATGGTCTATTTTAAACTAAAAAAGTTAATACTGTTTGTTCTGGGTCTTTGGTTTCTTTTCAACAAAGCCAATTCAGAAAAAAAAAAAAAATAGAATCAGAGAACAACCTAAGTTGCAAGGGACCTCATGAAGTCATCTGTTCGATGTCCCTACTCATGGCTGGGCCAACTTGGATCAGGTTGGTCAGGGCCTTGTCAAGTCAAACTCTGACTGTCTTCAAGAATGGAAACTCCATGGAATTACGCATGCAAAAACATTGCAACAAAGTATATGTTTTTCACAAAATCACTTCACTGAAAAATCTCAACCAGGTGTACCTGCCACAAACACAGTATTGTCAGTAGCACATGGCGTCTGGTGACCTTCTCTTCTCCCACATGCCAAAGGCTGGAGCCAGCTCGCTCACTGACCTCCTTGCGTTAGCAAACATGAGGATGACAGCAAGGGTGCTGGCACTATGACTGATGCCCCGTCAAAACATTAGCGACAAGAAATAGAGATGTCGTACTAATTCCTTAACTCCTCCTCTTCCTTGCTACTGGGTTGCAGGCAATATAGTTCAGTGTTCTTATGTCTGGCCTTGAATGTTGTATGAATTTAGAGACACGACCATACTGCTCACATCCAGTAATATCTGGAACTAAAAATCTTACAATGGAAACAGCAAAGTGTTAGCAATAACATGGACACATGAGTGAAAGCAGTTACAACAGGAAAGGTGCCAGCGAGAAGTACATGGGGACATTAAATATATTTCATGCACAGTCCACAGAGCTGAAAGATTGGGGCCAATCCAGACACAGCAGAAGAGGTGAAGAAAGGATGTAATTTGAGAGAATAAACAACAGTGAAAATTGCAAAGAACACACAAATTAAATGGAGAATCAGGAATGTGCATTTTCTACCCTTTTCATGTGGGTGTCCACAATTCATGTGATAGTCCTAGAGAGAGCAACAAAGACTCCCAGCATTTCTGGATGAGTAAACATGCCAGAAGTAGTAACAGATGGGAAAAGCTGAATTCCAGAGAGCCAGGGTGAAAAGGACTAGCCATCCCTAGCCCAGAGTCCTCTGTCTCTCTGGACTGAAGTAAACAATACACGGAGCTTCCTCTGGACGGTGAGGCAGTGGCACTTGGAGAGCAGGCTGCCCTCTGCATGAGCTTTCAGTACAGCACAGGAACACCAAGAGCCATTTCATTTCTCACAATAACCAGTGGTCATCATCTAACCTCTTCTTTCTGCGGTGGAGCTGCTATGTCTGCTTGGATAACACCACCCTGTTTATATCATGCCTTGCATCACCACAAGAAGTGGATGACCCCGAACTCAAGCTCATGTGCTTCTCCATCCTCTGCTGAAAATGCACTACAGGGCCCAGCCCCGGCTCACCTGAGACACGCTTGCTGTGCAGCAGCCAGTCTCTCTTCCTGCCTCTAGATAAACAACCTGACCAATCCATTGCATTCTCCAGGAGCTCACACGTAAATACCTCAACACATACCTACCTTTGTCCGCAAGAACTTGGTCCTTCACCCTTATTTTACTTAAAGACTTTTTTTTAACACAGTTTCAAAACATCAGAATAAAAATAAAAGAGAGGAAAACATTCTCCTGAAAGTTTACAGAAAACTTCGGGAAAGAGATTGAAATGGATCTTCTGATGTTTTACACAAACTTAGGCAAAAATGCACTGCAAATATAAGGTAAAAATAATAAATGTATTTTTCACCCAATAAACCATAATGACTACAGTGTGTTGGGTAAATGAGCCTCTAAACACTGGATGTAGGTAGTTTCATTAATTGACTAAGTCCTGTGAATACGGAATGTACAGATAACACCAAGAAAAAAAATAATAGCATGCCTTGGCAGTCATCGATGCTGTAAAGTTAATCGTGTCAGCCTTCTCTCTGGAGACTACCACTTCTGTCACTCCCAGCACACAGTACATCCCTGTGGCTCACTGAGCCAGCAGTGGCGACAGCAGATGCAGATCTCTGGAGCTCAGCATCGCTGGCTAATGCTAGCTAGAGGTTTTGTTCAGATCTCTTTCAGGTACCTACACACAAGTAGTAACAGACCCAAACTTGAACTAGGCTTTCCTGCACGGTAGACAGAAGCAATGACACTACTCTGGCTCCCATCACTGCTATTTTAAACACAGATTTCCTGTGTTTCTCAAGACTTCTCTCTTTACAGCAATCTGCCCACATCATTTCTATACGTAACCTACCCCACTGCGGTCAGAAGTCTCCTTATGGTCTCCCTTCCTCCATTAAACAGGAAGAAGAGGAAAAAACCCAGTAGTTTAGAGACTCTAGCATATAAAATATTGCATGACAGCAGTGGTGTTATTTAAGATTATGTAGTGGTTTAATAATTCAAAAGCAGAAACTGTCTGGACACTGAATCATCAGACATGTACATTTTCTGCATCTCAAGAGAGTCTACTATGTCATCCACCAAGCTTCCAGACAGAAGATTATGTCTTGTTTGCTGCTCACAAAGAACAGTGACCTGGAGTGAACTCAGTTAATGTAAGACACTTCTTTTAAGTGCTACATATACATTCACATATTTAAATAGTGAACAGTTTTGAAGGTGAACGTCAGAGGAATTTGCCAGCTTTCAGAAAACTGTTCGCTTGGAAAGCAACCTAGTCCAATACAGACAGGTATTTTCTACACTGAAATTCTGAATACCTTAAAATTATTTTAATAAGTATGTGGACAAAACTGAAAAAAAAAATATTCCTCACTAAAGGCAGCATAGACTAAGGCTTGATGTTTTCTTCAGCCAGGTTCATAAAGATAAGAGGGTCTGGCTGCCAAACACAGGAACAAAGGTTACATTCTTAGCTCCTTATATTGGATTTCAAAGATTTACATTTAATGTACGGGATTTAAACCATGGTCAATATAAAGCAGGGCTGTACAAACATCTCCTTGTTTAATTCTAAGTTAGAATAATGGGAGCGCGTGCAGCAGGAGCCCTCTTGCCTTTTCAAAAACCTGATGAATAACAAAAGCCACAAATAAGATGTGCATTCCCATTACAAACTTTTTCAATAAAATAAATTCATGAAAAATACATCTGAAGTAGTATTTAAATGGTGTTAAATCTGCTAAAATGATTTTCTCCTGAGCTGATGCTAAGGCTTAACAAGGGATAAAAGAAATACTCTGATTGGCTCATGAAATACTAGTTAAGGATGTGGAGTGGTTGCTATGTGATGTTATAAATAATTAGCATACCTTATTTCAGATAGAGCCATGGCCCAGATTTATGCCTGCACAATGGCTCAGCAAACTAGAGGGCTAGACTGCAAGCGTAAGACCCTGCACTGAGGAAAGAGGTTTATTATTCTTGGGCAGTTTGAGAATAGCATCTGGGGTCTTAGGAAATTTATACACGCCACAAAACGCAGAGAAGCATCTGTTCATTAAAACACAAACAACACAGGCAGACAAGTGCTGCTACAGGGTGAGATACAGAGAGGTTATGTGACGATGACGGAGACCACTACACTGGTAATGCTCTCCTCTTTCTCGGAGCATCAGCACCTGATTAGGAAAAATAAACTATTAGCATATGGGAGGACACCAGATATTTGAAAATAGCTGCAGTGAACACAAGGGCTCAAAAAGCCAGGGCTGATTTATGAGAGAGTTTGGGCAGACAAGTGAAAAATATCACTTAGCACAAGAAGAGGACAAAATTTTTGGATAATCCTCATATACTGAGGGAACACATACATGTGCTATCTTAAATATGTCATGGCTGGGAAAGGCATTTCTCTAGAGAGGGGGGAAAAACTGGACAAAAAAGGGTGAATTCCCCACGCCTCCCCTCCCCCAGTAATTTTTTATACGTTTTGGGAAGTGAGGTAGGAAAAATAAAGCTCTCCTTTTTTTAATCTCGGACTTGAGAAATGCCCATGTTCATGGCTAGTGGAAAAAAAAAGGCAGTGAGGGACTGTGCTAAGTTGCCTCCGGCTTCTTCCAAGCAGTCTACAAAATAATCCAGCCTGTTGAATTATTTTTGATCTATGGTTCTGTCTAGCAAGAATAGCACAACACGCCAAGTCACCCGATAATCATGCTCCCAGGAAACCCAAGGGATGACACCAATAAATTATCATTTCCACCATGCAATAAGGTTTACATAAAAATACTGACAGAATCATTGGAAACAATACTTGCAATCTATGGAACTCTTCTAGTACATAGCTATACAGAAAACTTGACTTGGAAAAAATAATCAAAATTAATTAAACTGAACTATAATTGTGAACTTTGCCTTCTTTGTATTCTACCCCTGATAACTTTTATGACTATTTTCAAAATCAGCCACACATACTAGGGGAAAAAAAACCCCAAACTGATAAACAAAACCACAAACTGGGACAGAAAGCCAGTATTTACAAAATATACTTGCGGTAATTTTTTCCAAACTGCAATTATTAAATGTCAGACAGAATTGTTTATTTCAAACATAGCTGTTGATCCAGAATTATATTTTAACATCTTGGAAGTTAGTACCAGTTCTAGCAAAAGCCATGTAACCTTCAATGCTTTAAGTAACTCTTGCTCTGAAAGGTAAGCAAAAAAATTCAAGACATCAAAGCATGGCTATGGTTAGGCTGCCTAGATGAGGCAGATGCATCAGTAGTTTTCTTACTGAACCATTTTTAATTACACGATTTTTACAGCTGTAAAAGAGGTACAATAGAGAAATTTCCCAACCAGCTTAGAGAATTGTAAACTGAGGCACAGAATGGTTAAAGATCTTGCCCAGGATCATACAAAGCACAAGTGAAAAGGTAAGGCTCTCTTGAGCAGTAAACCTCTGCCCCACGCTTTTACACCACACTTTTAGATGTCTCTACAAGATGCATTTTTCAAGACTCACCGACTCCAGATACAGACTGCCAGTGGGGAAGCAGCACAGTCATGAGTACATTCATAATACAGGTTCTCTTTTTTTGATGTTACAGTATCTTTAATCCAAGAGATTTTCAGTTCATCATTTGATAAATATTATCAAACGCTGACAAGAATATCTCCTGAACACCAGCATTCATGAACATTGCAAGTGTATCTATGGCTCCCCAAACCTTCAGTCATGGAGACAGTTGTCGCGTCAAAATAAAAAAAAACCAAAACAAACAAACAAAATATTTAAAGATTTTCAAGCAAGGGCAGTACAGAACCAAACGCCAGAAACCTGCTCTTTAAGAGAGAACGCTCTACACAGAGACCTCCGTGAGGTTATCTCTAGGGAGACTGGACCACGACACTTGAACTGGTTGAATGATGACAACAGAGCTCTTACAAGTTAGCTTACAGCTGGCTTGAAAGCCACAAGCTGGAATAAGTCTGCTCTGGCTGTTACACGTGCTATGTTCTCTGTAACTACTACAAAAGTCCTAAGTGATTTTGACTATGACAATAAAGAAGGTTATTTTGTAAGAAAAATAGCAAACAAGCGTATTCTGATACCAGTCTGAAAAAAGAAACATGCCAGTAGTTTGCCGTTTATAATTAAAAAATAACCCGTTATTTTTAATATTCGCATAAAGCCAGGAATTAACCCTGCAAAATGCATCTCACATGAATGGCCCTGTAAAAGAGAACTCGATTCTCTGTATGTTTAAGAACAAAGAAAATATTCGAATCCTAAAGCCTACTTTCACTTTTGGGTAGCGTCTCAGGATTAATCAATATTGCCACTCAGAAGAGTGAAGAAAAACAGACTACCAAATACTGAAACTCCTTTTAAGGAAGCCAGAAAGATAAGCAACCTTTTGGGCAGAGACTGGAGATTCTTTAACTGCCCTTTTACAGACACAGGCCCATCTGCTCAGTGATTTATTAATGTCCAGTTACCTGGGAAGCAGGTTGTTAGGTGCTCCATTAGTGCTTCTTGTGTGACTTGTTTTCTGGCAGAGTTCATTGCTGAGATGGCCAGGCAAAGGATTTCCCCAAGTGGAATAAACTGTGACTGACTGATGGGAGACATGCTGATGGGTGATACATCACCTGTAAAAAAGACAGCAGATGTGCAAATTAAGCGTTTTGGTCAGAAATCTGCTCACAGAGCAAGGACGCAGAGATACAATCGGAGAAGACACGCACAGCTCTCTAGTCTTTGTTCTGAGCTGGGGACAACACTCTTACAATGGAGAATCATCCAACAGCTTATTTCAAAACTTTGACACGGTGAACTTCGGAAAATGGGAGATACACACTATGCAGACACAGTTTCTCAAAGGGTGCAACAGATTCAGAAAAATGCCAACAAAATAGCACTTATGGTGGCCAAACCTCGTGCTTGAATATCCTACTAGGTAACTGCACAAACAGAATAGCTGCATGTATTTCTCTGGACATAAAAGCAGAGATTTCACTCCCCTTTCAAAGGTTAGCAGTATGGATCACCCACCATTTCCACTTGATAGAATATTTTTTCTTAATAGTAACAAAGATCAGAAAAAAATGTTGCTAAGTTAATGAATAACATCTTCACTCAGCTGATAAAGCACAGAACATTCTTTAGAGGCACAAAAGCTTCAAACACCGTAAGACTCACACCCTGAATAAATCTTCCCTGGATCTACATGTCAAATGTCTTTGTATGGACTATGTACTTTTTAGAAGAGAAGTTTTAATGGTTGCAGGATGGCCTGAAAATTAACTTTGTTGTAACTTTTCTCATGTGGTCTTTAAAAACAAGTCATTCACTCATACTTAAAAAATCATTGAAATGTCTTCAAA
>Ga0181612_100582_pt1 | contig 24584 bp, 10 predicted proteins | sample HoacroProtozoa21_FD_119630 | JGI IMG/M metagenome (GOLD analysis project Ga0181612, IMG submission 119630) | Hoatzin crop microbial communities from Cojedes, Venezuel. Combined Assembly of Gp0051906, Gp0051904, Gp0051908
CGGGGCTGGGGCCGAGGAAAAGGGGGGGTCAGGGCGCAGCGGTCTGTGGAGGAGGTGTGCGTGCTGCTTAGGGTTTGTGCTTCCCTTAAGCATAGATAAAATCGCAGCATCCGCGGCGCCGTGCTGGCCGCAAGACTTTGGAGTTTCTCAGAGTTCCGCTTTTCAGGAAGGCCACAGCCCCTGAAGTGGGCCACAGGTGGGGTGCAAGGCGAGACGAGGGCTGAGGAGAAAGGCTTGGGGGTGCTGGTTGATGAAGCTCAACATCACCCGGCAGTGTGCGCTCGCAGCCCAGCAGGCCAACCGTACCCTGGGCTGCATCCCCAGCAGTGTGGGCGGCAGGTCGACGGAGGGGATTCTACCCCTCTGCTCTGCTCTGGTGAGACCCCACCTGGAGTCCTGCGTCCAGCTCTGGAGTCTTCAGCACATGAAGGACATGGAGCTGTTGGAGCAGGTCCAGAAGAAGCCACAAAAATGGTCAGAGGGCTGGAACACCTCTCCTGTGACGAAAGGCTGAGAAAGTTGTGGCTGCTCAGGATGGAGAAGAGAAGGCTCCGGGGACACCTTATTGCAGCTTAAAGGGGGCTTATAAGAAAGATGGGAACAAACCTTTTAGCAGGCCCTGTTGTGACAGGACAAGGGGTAATGATTTTAAACAAAAAAGGGTAGATTTAGACTGGATATAAGAAAGACCTTTTTTACAGTAAGGCTGGTGAAACGCTGGCACAGGTTGTCCAGAGAGGTGGTAGATGCCCGCTCACTGGAAACATTCCAGGTCGGGTTGGATGGGGCTCTGAGCAACCTGATGCAGTTGATGGTGTCCCTGCTCGTTGCAGGTGGTTTGGACTTGGTGACCTTTAAAGGTCACTTGCAACCCAAACCATTCTATGATGAAATGTAAGATCATCACGAAATTTTGAGGGGAAGAAAATGTAAAACAATCAATAAAAAAAAACTTCCTTGCAAAATGTTAATCATTGATTTTTTTTTTTTGAAAGCTCTGAAATGAGTACTTAGGGATTGTCCCTATTTAAAAACTGCCATGTGATAGTGAATTTGAGAATTTCATTTCTGTGAAAAATGTTCTAGAGGTTTTCTTATTGCCTTTACAATAAATTATATGCTTTCTTTTCCTGTATCTTTTACTGCTGTATAAATCTGAAAGGAAGTTATAAATTTGTTTCATGTTGCTGTGTTGCAATGAAGCTGCTTATTATGTCATAAATAGATTTATTTACATAATCTAATGTGGGGGGGAGGATACATAAATAGCATTAGAAAGTAATAGATAAGAGGAGAAAAGGTTTTGTTACTAAGCTATACAAGCAATGCAGTACTTACAAAATGCAGGACCAAATAGTTATTTCGGTTTTCGTTTAGCAAATAATAGTTGTAAATGTCAATTTACGTGTTTAAAAAAAAACAAACAGTCTAAATGACAGAAGACTTAGTAGCACCCTTCATAGCATAGCTAAAACTTTACCTATGCTCTGCCATTTCTTGTCTGAACTACTGCAGTTTTGTTTTTGTTTGAGCTAGCTCCTCTCCAGTGTGTATACATGCTGAAATAAAATATTTTGCTTTTTTTATGACTTAGATTTCTGTTGGCCACTTGTGAATCTCTTATGTCTCCTGCTCACCTCAGTTCTCTGCTAAATGGGAAGAAGAGAAACTATGCAGCTCCACTAAAGCTCTATTTTAATTTTAGTTCCTCACAATTTATGAGACTGACAATAATCATTAGATTATTTCTAACCTCTAATTCTAGACCTACAAGTTTTGTGTATTTTTTTTATGAAGGGAGTTCAGTGATACTGGAGCATGCTCACTCTGAATACAGGTTTACATTTATGAACCACCACCTCAGTGGTGATGGTTTTTCACCACTAGTGCACAGTTATTTCGTCAAAATGATATGTTTAAGTAATGACTGAAGTATTATGGTAAATTTAAGATAAAATTAGTGACTTAAATTGTTAATAGGAGAAAATAAGTGGGATTTGTAAAGTGTGTTTTTAATTTATAATTCTCACTTTGTCATTGAAGCTCTATTACTTTCTTTAAAATTTATTTTCTCTAGATGAAAGTTGCAGTTACCTGAAACTGCTAAAGTGTTATAACACCAAACAGTGGGGTAAAGAGGCAACTCTGAGCCTATGGAGGAGGGAACAGGGCACCAAGGAGTTATAATTTACCAAGAAAAAAAAAAGGTGACCAACACTGAGAATGAAAATTAAGTACTAGAACTATCAGGTTTGAATGAACATAAATGTTGAAGTTTCGTTATTATTTCTATTATGGTTCAGCTATCCTAGGACATTATTTGGCCTTGCATTAGAAACAGCAAACAGCAATTGATGTATTTGTTGCAGGATAAATGAAAATAATTTGGTCCTTGTGGTATGTTAATTTATAGTTGCTGTTTGTAGAGTATTGTAATTTTCTGTTATTTAAATGTAAGAGTTTAAAATTGGTAGGTGCTTTTGCCTCAACTTGTGAATTTTTATTTTAACATTAAGCTTCTTGATGATGCCTGCTTCCTGAAGTATAGTAGTCTTTTTTTTTTTTGTCTCCTTTAAGTGCTTTGATTTTTTATAATGACTTGCCTGCCTTCTCAACATTCTGGCAAGTTGGGATTAATTAAAAAGGCAGCCAATTTGGGATTAATTAAGTAGGCTTGTCTGTAAAGCAGCAGGGATTTGTATGAGTTTAAAGGTGAAGTCTTCCATATAAAAGCAAAACATTTCTAAAACAGATAGATCTCTATAATGTGTGAGTCTATTTATCTATTTGTGTATCTATGTATAGATATACCAGTATACTTGAAAATAGAAATTTCTAGAGTCTACATGAAACTCCAGGCTCAGTACTGTTGGTTGTTTGACTTGAAGCAGGTACGTGAATACTGGATACCTTCCCTTATCTGGGGTTAGTGGTTCTAATCATTGCACTGCTGAATGAGAGTAGGAAGGAAGAGGAGGAAGAGTTTGATCTTCTCCTTATGTGCTCATATTTTGAAATAAAATCACTACCGCTGCATTTCTGTGAGCTGTGTTCCCAGACTGGCTATCAAGATCTCGGAGGAGTTAGGTATGTAGATGCATACGTCGGGGTAGACATGACATCCTACTTCATATAACCAGTTACGTCCTTTTATGCATGCCTGGGAGCATAGCTGTTGAAGAGTTCACAAGCTGCAAAGTGGGGAAAAAAATAAGGTGCTATTACGAATAGCTGTCTTCAGGATTGCACAGCAAGGGTAAGCATTTTGAGTTGCAATTTAGGGTTGAGTACCGCTTTTATCCTAGTTCAGTCCAATCTACAAGCTACTGTATTCTTCCTTACCCTCAAGATTTCTATCTGGTGTTACCAGCCAGAGTGGTTGAAATTGCTGGCTGTTGATCTCTCTGCAAAGGGTTCATCTCTCTCTATTTTTTTTTTTTTTCTCTGTTCCCCCACCCTTGCAGGGTTACCACACTAGTCCAGGTACACTATTTTAGGAGCAAAGGTGTTAGTTGTTTGCAAGGACAACTCTAGCAGAAAAATTTGAAACTTTAGCAGTTATTTTTTTAAAAACATGCCTCAATGACTTTGTATGTATGATTTAGGTAGAAGAATCTTTAGTAAATTCTTTACCTTATGCCATAGTCCCAAACTCTGTGAAGTGGCAGTATTTTATAACTAAATATGCCATAAATATGTTCAAAGGTTCCTGACTCTCAGATTTCTGTCTGAATTTAGACTGTTATTCAAAATTTGTTCATGCAGTCTCCTTGATACATGCCTGTATTTGTGTGCGTACAGTCACTTAGCCAAAAGAGCTGTTCTCCATTTGTTTTTCCTTTTGTCTTCTTTGTGCAGTGTCATATTGTTACCTTGGACTTCATTATGCTAGGATAAGCAAGTGTATTCTTACTAGGCTGTTATTTCTTCTAGTCACTCAAATAGCATTCTATGTTCATGTTCTTGTTTAATCTTTCCTATTCTATTTCCTGGATATGGTTTTGCCTGTCTCCTGTGCTGTGATACTGTTTCTGCCTGACTGCTGCTGGAATCCCACATCTGCACCACTGCCTGATCTCTGGAAATCCCACACTGTAGGATCATTTCTCTTTTTTCCTGACTGTGTCCCATTGGTGACATATAGTCATTCTGCAGCTCATTTAATTATCTTCTTTCTTCTCCAGCAAACTAGTTAAAAAATATTTCCCCTCAATTTCAAGTGCGTGATTTTACAGACTAAATTACTAAATTCAATCTCTTTTCTGTTAGTCAAGTATTAACATCACTTAGCTCTTTGCGTGGGGTATGTTCATCTCTAACAATATGAACAACTTCGTGCCATCAATAAATTGCACTAGTGCGCTTGTGCTGTCATTGTTAAGTATCTTTTTAAGATCAGGTCTCGATTACCTCTGCTATCCACTGTTAATCCCCGTATAGGCTGAGATTTTTTTCTTCTGGGCAACCTGTTGGTCCTATTTCTGTCCAGCTTGTTACTTGGACTATGGTTCTCATAATAACTTGGTGTCCAGGTTTACCTAATTGCACAGCTTATTACTGAGTCTTCATATAATGGTAATTTTCTTTATAGTTGCTGTATCAAAGATAGTGTGTGATGTTAATAAATTCATGATGCATTTTGTTCTACTTGACCCTCACATCCATATTTTTAGATTAAACTATGAATCTAGAATAATGAGAAGCTAGTTTAATAGGTTCTATTAATTCTAAGCAATTACTTCCCTTTTGCATTAAATTTATCTACAATATTTTCTAGAATATGACAAATGGTATAATTAAATATGTTGAATAAAGTGCCTACTGCTTAACTTGCAAGTTAATGTCTTGGGTATTTTGTTTCCCAGTGTTCTTGCGTAGAGATTCCTGTCTCTGTTCTGATAGGGCAGTAAGTTCTTTGAGTTTTTTTACTACTGAAACTGTGATACTGTCCAATTCTATACAGTTATATGTATCAGCTTTCCTGCTTTTGCAAGATAATACTTTATATCATTATCCTGAGTGAATACTGTTGAACATTTGTGTTTAATTTCTGTTGTCTCATGCTGCCTGATGTTTTTTCCAATTGTGTGACAAGTTTGCAGTCTATATACACACACACACACATATATGTATTATTTACACATGCTCATACAAACAAACAATCTAACAAACTTTGCTTAATTGAGAACATTATTTTAAAGAATTTGGACAGGAATTCATTCTTCTAGGATTATTAGTGTAACACGCCAAAGCTCAGATGTTTTTGGTTTTGTGGTTGATTATCTTATGTATAGATTTGTTTAATAAAAGTGTTATTAGAACAGGAGGTAATGCTGACGAAGTTACGGATTATAATCACAGCATCCAATTTTATCTTTTAAGATATAATTAGATACTAAATAATTCAAGGCTTCTTTAGAGTTCTGCATTAGATATGATGATTTTAGACTGACTTGGAATTTGGGCAATATTTTAATTCTGAGTTGAAATTCACCTCATAAAGCAATTTTCATGTTGGCTGTAAGGTAAATAGCACAAGGATGGTCTCCATTGCCCCATAAATTTTAATAATTTAGAATGGAAAATTAATTGTGCTGAATACTATTAAAAATACACACATTCTATGTTGCTTCCCTATTTGCTTTCTATAGATTATCTTAATTATTAATAGTGTAAATGAAACTATTAAATACTTTGTAAGATGCTATGAAGAAATACTAGCTGTTGCTCAGAGAGCAAGTCCTAACTGGCAATAAGAAAAAAATAATGTCTACTTATAGCAGGTTTATGATCCCACGGCATGTATTTTGCAAAGTAGTTTGTAAAGATGAATTATTTCTGTGCTTGTCTAGTTATTAAAGGTAACAGTTTAATCAGTGTATTTGACTAATCTTCATCTCAAATTACAGCTAGAGTGCTAATGAGTATGTACAGCTGCTTTGGCTTTTATATTAAGTCTGTATGGATACTCAAATTGATACTGGTACATCATGGATATGCATAACACTCTTCCATCTCTCCTGTTCTTTTTTCCCTGCACTAGAAAAGTAGTTGCTGATAGTAGATTTAAATGGAAATGTGTAAGACTTAAGGGTCATGCATACTGGTTTAAAATGTGCTAATTAGTTACACTTGATACTTAAGAAGTAATTATACCATTTGCCTAATATGAAAAGCTTTTGGTGCTGTTACATGCTCCAGTAATGGCCCTATTGTTAAGTACTTACACACCTGTTACATCTGATTTAGTGTCTCTGGTTGATGTGTTGTCAAGATAAGTATTTATACCGGAATTGTGTGATGGAGGAGATATTTGTAATGAATAATATGATTTTTACCAGATCACTCCTGAGCAACAATAATGTTTATGCAGGAGAAGGTATTAAATTGTATATGCATCCAACAATACTGTTCATAAATACCTGATTTTCATAAAATTCTCCTGAAAATGTATGAATGAAAAAAAACCCGTGCATAATCTATCCACACATCAGTTTTAGATGGTAAACTGTATAGTTTTTCAACAGGAGTTCTTCTGTGTTTATTCACAAATCATTAAAAACCCCCAACAAACCAATCTGCTGTTTAATCCAAAGAAAATGGAAGTTTTTATGTCACTGTACTTGAAATATAAACTAATTTATCACTTCTTTTGTGTGTTTCTGTTGGTTTATATTTCAATCTCTATTTCTTGTCAAAAGCAAGGAGGTACAGCTTATTACTACAGAAGGAACCCTCCACCCACACTTGTAAGAAGAAAATAAATCAGCTTTGGAGAGTTTTAAAAAATTGCTGTTGATGTATTTTACATGCTCATTAACTGTGACACCAAGATCAGTGGATTAAAGAAATTTTAAAGGCAATGGAAACATCTAACTAGAAAAAGTTGGCAGACATAGCAGATAAACTCAGTATAAACACTGTAAATCTCAGTTTTGTGGCTTTTTTTTTTCTACATACATTTGTGAGATTGAGTAAGTTTTGTGTCATTTAGAGAGGTGTGCAGCAGGCAACTTTCTGGATGATGGTGACTTCTGTGTGTTTGGCTCATATGATGAGTATTAAGATGTCTGTCGAACTGATATTTTTTTACCTCATTTTTAAAGGGGGAAAACCTTAAGCAATACAGAGGAGACTAAGCCTTGACATCTTTTTGAATAGAGGGCAGTCGGAAAACATATGAATTTATTCTCATCAAATCTCTGATTTGATAAAGTAACTCTTTGTGATCAATTTAATGAAATATTATCAGGAATGTCCATCTTTGTCCTGAGACGGCTAGGCTGACTGTACTTTTTGGCTTTAATTAAGCAGTGACTTCACCTTCTGGATGCTTAGGGGGCTGTTTTCCTGATTATAGGATGTTTTTGCTTCCCCTTTACAGCATGCTTCGCATGCAGAAATCCCTGTTTGCAATGCCAGTGGTGTATAGAGAATCCATACTCTGCTTGTTAAATATTGCCACATTAAGCTGGAATCAACAGCTCTTGAAAAGCTTGCAGCCTGTAAGTGATCTGTGACATAATCCACATGTAAAAACAGCCCCAAATAGATAATACTTAAAGATCTCTGTAACCTGATTTTATAGTTAATTTTATAATTATTTTAGCCTTAGAAGTTCTTAGGAAGGCTCTGGTTTTGAAACGAGAAAAGCAAAGACTATGCAGACATATGGTTAGATGACTGAATGTGTACGAGATGCTGCATTTGGCATTTCTTTCCTTGTTGACTCCTGCAGATCTTGGAGATGGGAACTTTTTGGCCTCTTTGTCTATGCTACAGAGGTGCAAGTGGAACTCTTCAATGTTGACCTAAATTATGCCATTCATCCTCTATTAATCTGACTTTTAATTTAATTTGTCATTGACATTGCTGCTTTTTGAAAAGAAGTCTCCTTCAGGGTGTTTTTTTATCTTGTGCCTTCACTGTTGATTGTGCAGTTTCCTTGACATCCGTTTTTCTCTTGACTTTCATGACAGAGCTATCTCTTGACTTGACTCTCAGTTACTGTTACTGCTCCTTCAGTGTCTCACTGGGTTATTTTCCTTACCAAGGCTTGCAAAACTCACTGAAACAACTACTCATCCTTTTCTATTCGTCATTCTCCAGTTGATTGCTTGTCTGCATGCTCTGTCTCTTCCTACTGATTTTAAAATACATTCTTCCAATTCAGCTTTTTTTATTTCTTTAAGCAATTGTGTCCATTCATCTACTGAGGTAATCAAACCCTTTTAAAAGTGTGTGGAATTCTAAATGTCCAACATTGCACTAGTGTACTTAGCATTTCTTGCAAACCTTGCAGATGGCATTAAGATAGAGTCTTAGTATATTGTTTTACGTGTAAATTAATCCAACTCTCATGCTTTTAAGGTAACAAATTTTTTTTTATTGTCATATTAAGCTCTTATGAGCAAATCCACAGTTCAAGAGTCAAAAATCTGCAAGTAGATATATGAAAAATCAGTTATTCACATACTCTTTTTTTAAAAAGCCTTCAGGAGCCGTGTTAACCAATTGTCATGATAGTTTTCTCAGATTGTAAGCCGTGGAATCAAAATTATTCTGAGCAGTTTGTGTTAACATTATTATGAAATTTAAAAGTCGCTATGGCAAATGAGTTGTTTTTGTCTGCCTCAAAGCAGAATATGTTGATACAGTTTTGCAGTGCTTCTGTGGACTAGCTGTTACTGAATTTTTGAATGTTTGAATCTTCATGAATTTCTGAAAGCTCATATGCCTAAAAAACTGTGGCACTATATATCCTATTGATTAATAAACTTGAGAGCACGTCTACTGAGAACAAGAATATGACCTAATAGGTTCTGTTGAGTACCTACTATTGTAGTATAGCATAATTTTTGCAGAACATAGTTTTGTAACGTCTGGGATATGTTAGACCATTTCCAGTTTTTTCTAATTGATTCTCAAGTAATTTCTATATTTTTCTCATAGCTTAAGTTTCATATCACAGTTAATTTATGTTCCATATTTAACACAATCATTGTTCAATGTATCGATGAAAAAGTACTTTCAAAACATGTCCTGGCATTCAGGATTATTGGAACTTCATTATATGTGGGTGATACTTTGTATGGAGGATTTGTCTGCAGGCTACGTGTGTTTTCAGCATTTTGAGTGTTTTAGTACATGATTATTGCTGTACTTTGTTTTTTATTCCATTATGTTATCATATACCTCTGAATGTTCAAGTAAAATCATTTCTCAATTCAATGTTGTGATTTATTTTTCTTTTCTTTCTCTAATGAAACATGTTGGACAACTGAGTTGCTGCAATGTTTTAGAATGCTCACATCAGTGCTGAGCACTTAAAGATCTTTCCAACTCTACCATATGCATGTGGCAGACTTGGAATTCGTGTGTAGCTTATATTTTAAGATTAGTATGAGGAACAGGACTCTATTCAGCCTTATTCATAAGAGACGTGGCTCTGCATTCTGGTCTTGTCCATCACCAGGGGCTGCTTGAAACTGTTAAATTCTTTTTATGCGTATATTTATGCAAGGTAACCTGTGACCCAACAATATATAGCGACCCTTTTTTTCTGATGGAATAGCAGGTGGCTACTCAGAGCTTCCTTATGACTTATTCATATGTCCCAGTATTCACTTGTGTCGATGCATTAAATGGGTTGCTAAAGAGGGTTGTTTCCTTGTTTGAAGCAGGCAGATGTTACTGACCTTGTTTGTGTTGTGACCTTATCTAGTATACACAGCAAATGTATCAACATTTTTCAGACTAAGCTGCAGTGTGGTGTTGAGGAAATCCAGATGCTTACAGATGGGTACCACAGATCTGAAAGGCTGTGCGTAGCGAGCAGAAAAAAAAAAAGCTGGAAGAATGCAGGAAACTACTAATCTATACAAAAGCATAATTACTCTGAAAGCTTACTAAAAACATGTTCTCATTTTCCTCAGTTACGTATTGTTTGTTTAGTAGCTTAAATCTATTTCTGCAGATCAATGTTTTCTGTCTTAAATATTTTATTTCCAATTTAGCCACTCACTTCAGAGACAAGTCACTTAGCGTAACTTTCTCGATTTCTCAGTTGCTACCGAAAGGATCCCTCTTTCGTGTTTTGGCACATGCGAGTTTTCTTACGTGTTTATACCAATCTCTTCTAATGAGTGGCAGAAACACTAATGAGAACAATGTTCAGAATGGCAGCTCAAAAGCATTGAGAGCCTTTCAACAGGTTTCTAAAGCTGGGCTTTGCCCTGTCTTGCCCATAAGACCAAATCCTGTATGCCTGCAAACCCATGCCAGAGGTAACGTGCTCAGGGCATTGCTAGGGATGGAGAGTAGGAAGGGTGGCTCTGTGTGTGCATGGTAAATTTACAGAGAATATCTACTGAGGCTGGTGTTCTGCAGATTGTCTGGACAGGAAAAGCTCACTTTTGCAAATACCTGCCAGACTTGGTCCTCTTCCACACAGTGATCTTCGCCTAAATGTGATTTTAATGTGAGATTTTTATGATGTGAAGAGTGGATACATTCTGCTGCTGATTTTTTTGATCATTAGTACATGTTTGAAACAACAATACAGTATTTGTATTTTCTTTGTAACAACAGGCAACTCTTGCAGCTTTATACCAAAGTAATTGAGGTAAACACTATGTCCATTTTTAAGCTTAGTAAAATTTTTAGATCTCTTCAAGTTTTTGAGATAGTACAGGGTGTGTATTGAAGTTCAAGACATGTGAGTAAATACTTCTATAAAGCTCACTTACCAACTGAAAGCTTTTTAAAGCAGCCTTGTCGGTTTAAACTCCCTAAAATGATATACATGTGCTGTATAATCCTATCCTTAGTAAATGGATTTGCAGCCTAAGAACGTCTATGCATCAGAACACTTGGATCCTTCGGTTGATTCAAGAAAATGCATTTCAAAATGTAAAGGGATTAAAAATGTGTATTCCCAGGGACTTTTGTGAGCAAAGGTTTAGCCTATTTTCTAACTAAATGCAAAAGCTGACATTAGGCTGGCAATTCCCAAAATCCAGGCTGAAGAAGCCAACTTAATCTTGTATATACAGATAACTTTTAGGCTTGGTGTTTAAAAGGCAGCTATTTTGTTAAGGTAGTTATATGAGGGGGAGAAAATGAGACAAAATCAAACTGAACTAAAGTGTCTCCCTTGGTCGGAGATGAACCTAGTCTACTGTCATTCTGGATCTGACTCCAGACTCTGCAAGGTGGTGGGGCTACGTGATGGAGGGGTGCAGCTGACCGGATCAACATGTTTGTGCTATAGCTCATGTCTGTCTTCCATCCTGGACAGAGGAACTGGGGGGAAAATGGGCTCTGCTTTGTGTTTGGTGAGATGGGATTGCAGAGGTGGAGCAAAATAGCCTCTGTGGAAGATTGTGCCTAGTTCTGCCTCTGCTGGCTGGTAGTGTTTTACACAGCCTGCTCCATATCTGCACCTGTTTTTGGGGAATACACATGTTAAAGCATAAATACAGGTGTGGATTTTATGAGCAATGGATGAAAATGAGCAAATTCACAGATCAAAATAAAATTATATCCACAAGTATATAATTTATTTACTCAAATATATTTATTGACCGTAATTATGTAGTCACTGTAACTAAGCTACCACATGTTTTGCTGAACAGTTTTTTTTCCTTTCATTTCCTCCCCTAAATAACTTTGCTTTATCAAAATAGCCATATTTTTAAATCTTAAGTCTTAAACTTTTGTCTCTTAAAGCAATGAATGATCAGCTTCCTAATTGTGTATTTTGAGATGCTGTAAAATATGTCTAGTCTTGGAGTCATTTTCCTCTCTTTGGAATTTTCTGTGGCTATTTTTTCTCTTTAGTAAAGAGTATGCACCCATAGAAGTATTTTTTATTTTTTTGCAGTTTTGAATAAAAGCTTATTTTGGGGATGACTCAACAAGCCCTCTGGCTCTTAGGCTGATGATAACCCCTCAGCCTCTTTATCAAAAAACAAACCATGCTAGAATTACTTTGAGTTTTGCTTTAACTATGGTATGTTCCAGTTTAATGACATACTACCATTGCTGCACACAGTGCTGTCCTCAGAGTTGAGGTCAGGAGTGATTGAAGCTCAGATTAACGATTTAAGAGCACCTTCTGGTGACTAATCAAAGGCTAAAAAAATGCTTATTTTGACTATGGGGTGCATGTTTAGGAATGTGTCCAGAAGTATATGCTGAAAACAGATGTGATATATTTTGTACAGGAGTATATACTAGAGTATAGTTTTCTCTTTAATCTTTCTGCTCTAGAACCTCTACCCCCACCTCTTAATCTCTTCTGTTGTTTGTAAGCATTGCTGAACAGGTGCTCATGCTAGGAAAGGTCTAACAAAAGAGTAGCAACAACCAGAAACTGTGTCTGAAATTGAGGTTCAGCTGTGGTCTGAGATGATGTAGCTTTTTTCCTGAAACAGCACTGAATATTCTTTTGTCCGTAACTCCACTGGCGCCTGTTTTGACTTGTAACGTTTTGGTTCTGGCAAGACGTTGGTTTGGAAGCAGTCACATGTTGAGAAGACTATGTTATGTTATATGTTGCAAAAGTATTGAAAAGGTTTAAGGTCATCTGAAAGTTTAAGGAAAGCAAAGTTTCCTTTCCTGTGACTTGTTGCTGTTATTAAGCTATTAAGCTTGTGTGAATTCATCCTTGGAATTATTTTCTTTAAAAGAGAAATTATTTTTGTATTGATAAACATTGAATCAGTTTTGCATCAATGTTAGCTGATCAATAGCAAGCTTTCAGACCATATTGGTAACACAGAACCTTTCAAGGAATATTTGATGAGTTGTCTTTTGTCCAATAAAAATTAAGAGCATTTATTGCTGTTTGTGTGCTTTTCTAGGATGTAGAAGAATTGGTTTTGTTAGTTTGTTGTATCTGGTCACTTTTATTTACCCGTAGCTAAACTTTCTGAAAAACAAAACCAAGCATCCAAAATGCTTAGAAATAAGTGATCTTTACTCCCTTCTAATTAAAAATGAACATCCCCTGCCCTCCTTTTTTATAATCCAGTTATTCTATACCATGAAAGTACTGTTTACATCAGTGATTGCCTATTTTTTGGAATAGTGGACTAGAAAGGTACTCAAGAAACAATTCAGTAGAGCAGGTAAGGTCATATAAGCAAGGAAAGTCAATTTTATTTAAACGAGATTGGTTTCAGTTGTCATCATTCTTAAACTAATAGTCTTCCTTCAGCTAAAGACCGTTCTTTCAGATGTATGTCTCTTCTTTATGCAAACCAGTGCGCTTCTTGCTGAATTTGCTATTCATTGCAGTTTTGTTTAAGCCTATGGAAGAAAACAATAGTTACTCTTTTTGATGCATCTTTCAAAGGCCCTCTTACAGAATTCCATCAGTGTCAGGAAATTTTACTCTGTGCTTTACTGTTAGATGACTTGGTGAGTGAAGTGACCGGCGCAATTTAGATTTCTGTAGTTGAAAGAGTTAAGTACTGACAGGCATACTCGATGGCGTGTTTGTCCGTTGGTATATTAAATAACAAAGGTATCTCTTTTGAGTGATCCTGTGTCTACAGTTGCCAAGAGCTGGGGAAGCTCCTTCCACAGCGTGACCCGTGGAGAGTGTGCTGCTAAGTGCTTCCCTTTGGCGTGTAATTCCTGACATCCAAGAAGGGCATCATTGGCACTCTCCCTCACTGCTCAGCTGTGTTCAAGCAATTCTCTGCTCTAGTGCGTTTTGCTACTTGAATCATGACTTCTTCTCTAAGCCTTAGGGTCATTGCTTTCTTCTGACCCTATTTCAGAGAGATTGCTTGCCTTCTCGTTCCTTTTCCCCTGCTTGTTTCCAACAGCCCAATTTACTGGCTTTAGACTTCAGCATAAGGCTTTCTTGATTCCAGCTGTCTTTCGGGCACTGTGCTGCATAGCAGAAGCTCCTCTCTGTGGACAGATATAGTTTCTGTTTATACTATCTTGATGAAGAGTGGACAATTGTTTCTTATTTGTTTTGCTTTGTGTTTGAATCGGGTGAAGAGAGATCAGCAGCAGATCTGAGAACTTTTCATAGCAGAAGTTAGATTGTCAGTGTCCAAGATGGAAGCGGGTGCAGCCTGTTATCCTAGGAGCAATCCTAAGAGTTTCTGCTCATGAAAGATGGTCCTACCGTTTCTATAACCTCTCACTGATAAGACAAGACGGGCTGGCTACATGTCCCACATGCCGTGCTACATCCTTCTGAGGGATAGCATAAGCAGGCTTATAAGAGCACTGGTCTTGTGGGTGTGTATCTTGCCGTTGTCCTCTGTTGAAGGGAAAGTGGGGCATTCCAAGCAATGTGATCCTGACCTCTATTCTCCTTTCATGGGAAACTGGGGGCAACAGCCCCTGTGACATTCCCTTATGTCCCCTGTCCCTGTTCCTACCTCCAACTATGTGTTTTCAGCAACAGGCTGATACTGATCATTACCTTGGCAAGCTAGAACAGAAGGGTTTTGGAAATCTCAGCAGAAGTTTTCTGGTTTTGTTTGTTGGATTGTCAGTGTCCTTATCAAGACAGGATTTGAAGGGACCAAGTTTTCTATTGTTTTAGAATTTCTTTCTGCTAAGCAGAAAAACTACAAAGTTTTTTTGGTTGAGTGCCTGTGTGGTGAGTAAACGCATGGAGTGTTACACTGGAAAACTTGAGTTGTATCTTTCATAATTATACTAATATGGTGCCTCATTTAACTCCTAAGCCCGTATAAGACTCTGCAAATAGAATAACGTGCAGTCTGAGTTGTTTTTTCATTAGAATTACAGGAATGCACATAGATGAGTTACTTTGCAGGATGCAACCTGTGAATTTTCCTGTGTGGGTCTTTTCTGCTGTAAAACTTTAAAAAAGTATGTGCCATCTTTCAGAGATTCATGTCAGTTTTTGTTGTGGGTTGGTAGTTTTTCACTATTTTGTTCTTCATTGCAGAAAAAAAAAGATAAAAGAAAATACTGGAAAAATGAAGCTATTATAATTTAAATAGCATGATTAGTTTTTATCTCGTATTCTTTTGTGTTTCTGTGGACAGTAAAAATAACAGCAATACCTTCTCCCAAAACCCAAACAAAATTGCTCTGAATGTGTGTAATGCAGAAGATGACATTTCAGAAGGGTCTAAGACTTGTATAGTTTTGAAGTGGTCAGGAAATTTCACACCACCAGCTTTGGAGATGCAAAGTCATTGCATTAGAAGGTCTTCTGTTAACAGTTCAGTAAATGTGAAGTTGTATTTAGCTCGGTAACTGATGGATATAACATGGAGTTCTGTGTGAGCCCTGGCCTGCTAACATTTCTTATCACTATCTGCAAATTTTTCCCAGTGCTGCATTTCAGTTGAGAGCCTATGAGCTCAAAGCTAAAATTGCGAACAAGTTCTGTTTGTAATTTTAAACTTGACTTCAGTATTTCATTAATTCTGGAGGTTTTGCATTTAAATACAGAACAAATTACGGGCTAAAGACATCTTCCTCTAGCCCTCCCAAGAAACCCCAAACCCAAAAAAACCACCCAAATAAAAAAAAAAAAAACAAAACCCAGACCCCTCTACAGATGTGTGAAATGTTTGATTCTGTGAAACTGGCAGCTGGAATAGTTAGGACTCAAAATATCGTAGTCTTTAATTTCTGATATTTCTTCCATCCATTTCTAGAGGGGCAACTGGAAGTTTCTGACAGTCTTACAACATACCCATTAATTTAAAAAGTCAAGCGGAAAGTGAGTGCAGTGACACCTACCACAAATGATGTGTTCTAAAGTGATGCTTTGTTATTACTAGTAAGAATCTTTCATATCGCCAAACAGGAATGCCTTGTAATACCCCAGAGACACGAATGCCATTATTCCAGTTCTTTACACAAAGAGAGATGTGCTTTGTATTTAAGGCCAATGAAATGTCCTGATAATTGCTTTAGCCACAGAAGTCAGAAAGTAAGCGATTATCTGTACAATTATCTAAAAGACAGTACTTCAAAGCTAGTCAGCAACTAGCCCTTTGATTTTATTAATCAATTAAGTTTTTAAAAGAACTATTATCTCTTCTTATCTCAACATTCGTACTGTCTGAGGTTGTGTTCAGGGACTGGGAACTTCTTGTGAAGCAGCAAGTGTGCTGATGGGAGGTGAAAGAGAGGAAGAAGGACTCGCTGTGGGTATGTGTATATAAATAAAGAACAGAATGAGGATGCTGAATTTGAAAAAAGTGAAAACCAAACAAATCATTAATAATATAAAATGAAGCTTCTGTTAGTGTAGTCTTGGGGATGCTAAGAGATACTTGAGGTTTTTGTTTTTCTTTGGAGTGTATGTGTCAAAGCTTACTGCATTTGGATAATTTCAGAATTAATGTAGCTAGTGGGAGCTGGTGCTTGCAGTCTTATGGTAGGAGGTAGTTTCCTGCCAGGAGGACTCCGTCCTTAACAAACATACGATTTGATGGTTAGGTATTAATCAAGCTAAATGACTGAAAGGTAGAAATGGCTGCTTCTTGTTGAGCACAGGTGTTTAGTAGAAACTTGTCTTAAATAGACAATGAGAAGTTTAGGAGTAGGTGACGTGCTGGATTTAGAGCATTTGACTGTTACCTCAGGAAGCTTAAGTTAAAACCCTTATCTACGTCACAAATGAAAGTGAGATTTATAGTGATGTACAGTGAAAAATTGGCACAGTACATAAACTTTTTGCCAAGTACCTCAGTCTGCATTGCGTATATGCTTTGTGCCCCACATTTTAAGATACTGTAGCATGTTTGATTAATTATAGAAGTCTTACAAAATACATGTATATGGCTCAGTGTGTAAATATATACATACATATGTCTAAAGTATGTACAAATACATAAAAATTAATAAGGAACTTTATCCTTCACTCATGTTAGTTGTGATTAAATCAAAACCTGTAGACAACCTTACTTTAATGCAGAACCTACTTGGATTGAAATCTATTTTAGGCAGCAGAGATGAAGTGAAAGACGTTAACAGAATAATGTAAATACTGAGTTAGAAAATACACTTACCCGTGTTACTTTTGGAAATGGAGGGCTGCCTTGCAGAAAATGAAGCCTAGAGAAAAGAGCTCTAGCAATTAAAGAAACCTAAACTATAACTTTTTAAACACTAGGGAAAATATAAGGGTAATGTGTTACTTCTGGGTAATCTTAAAATAACAATCTGTTCAGGTACGGAACATTTCTAAATGAAATAACAACAATATTAATACCGTAGGAAAAAATGTAAGTAATGGGAACACTTCAGTCTGGCTGAGTGTGGGGTTTTTTTGCTTCTGTTATTTATTTCTTCATTATCTTGGCAACATTTGACTATGAAAATAAGTCTTGGCTGAAACGAACATTGTAAAATGTTAGAGCAATGAGGTGTCTCCTTGCTTCCTGGCAGATTCTTTTGCAATTCGTATTTGCTTCTAATAGTAGCTATCTGGATGGATAAGTGAGAAAACTTTGGGACTGCTATTGATATTTTTCTGCATCAAGACTGGATAGTTAGAATTTTGAATATTTCAAGCCTTACTCTTTTGCTGACAAAATGAGTAACATGACACAAAACTGTGAGTGTAAGAAATTCAATCAAGGAATCATGTAGATGGTCTGCCTCTTACTCAAAGCAGGAATTATTTTTATGAAGCTTTTCAATCTTTTGTATTTCATATCTAAAGTGGCATTTGCAGGAATAATTAAATGAGATAGTGATACAGGGAAATATATGATGTCTTATGTTTGTATCAAATGCCAAATTGATTTTCTATCAATTCTTAAGTTAAAACATAGTGGCAGGCCTATTTATAGGCATAATTTTGGATGACATCTATGAGCTAGCCTGGGCATTTCTAATAGAGTAGATGTCTGTCTCATATGATTCTGTCCAACCATGATATTAAAATAGGAAGTATCAAATGTGAGTATTATTCCAGATAAGAGAGATGCATCTACGCTTCTTGAAGTTTTTTCCAGGTCAGTGGAGGATATTGTGCTATTTGCAGTATCTTCTAGAAGACACTGATTTCCCAGTTGAGATGAAGAGGATTACTGCCACCTGGAAAGTATTGGCAAGATTTGAACTGTTAATTGGTGCAACAATTCTGTGGAGAGTGTGCAGTTCAGTGTTGAACTCTGTAGATTGACTCAAATCCACTCAATTTCATAGAAACTTTTCATAAATGTTACATGTACATCCATCTGTGTAAAATTAGATAGCCTATAAACTTTTTTAGTTGTTGACAAATTCTAAAAGCCTATAAACTTTTTTAGTTGTTGACAAATTCTAAATGATTGGGGGTGATACAATATTTAGTAGTTTGGGTTTCTTAAAATGTAACGTAACAGCCCTTCACCCTCTCCCCCAAATGGAAAGGTTTACATTTAGAACGTATTTTCTTAATTCAGGTTAAATCTCAGGAAAACAGGTCAACTATTTTTCAGTAAAATATGTATATGTGGGTACCTGTGTTAAACAATTAAGCTGTAATCTCTAAGAATCTTTTTTTGTTCATCTCACAGATATAGAATCAGGTGCTTTTGAAGTAGTATTAAGAAAAAAGTTTTCTGATGGATATCTACTATATTTATTAGAGGAGGAACAGTGGCACAATGAGAGCTATAGGTAAGGAGCAGTTTTTCTGAAGATAATCCAAGTAATTTGTTAAAAATCTTTGTGTGTGGTTTTCTTCTTGTTGCATTGTGTGAATATCACTATTCAAACGGGCTAAGAATCCACTGAAGGGTAATAACGCATTTAATGACAGATCTCTAAGCACTGATGTATTTTTCCTTGCTGCCTCTGTCTTCAGCTTCCTGAAGTGTTTGTAATGCTGGTTGAACTCTGCTAATCTCCCTCATACTGTATCAGTGTCTTGGCAGAGCAGATTTTGTTAGGCTTTCTTAAATTTTTTTTTTTTTGAGATTTGAGCCCTCTCAAGAAATTACTTCTCTTTTTGGAGAAGTTCTGTTATTCCAAAATCTGGGTTCATTTACATAGTTATAAAAATAAACAAACACTCAAGACTGGTAGAGAAAATGGTGTGTTTCTTTGCTTGGATTCAAGGCAGGCAGCATTTGGGTTGTTTTGTTTCAGATAGTTATTGCTTATACTCACGTATTTTAAAGAATATATGTATGTACTCTAAAGATAGAAGCCATCCTGACATTTTCAAGACCTGTGCTATGAAGCTACGTTTTTAGTAGAGTTATTTGCTCCATTTATGTATCAAGCTGTTAAATGAAAATAATCCAGTCGTGAGGTGAGAGAGATTACTGTGCCTGTGCTTCACCTTGTCTCTTGGCCTCTGTTCATCCAAAATTCTGTTATTCATTTCGTCCGAAAAACCTTAAAATAGAGCATTTTGGCATATGCTGTTTCTGAAAACTAATGGGAAAATTTCTATAGGTGCAAAAAAAGCAGAAAGCTATTTTCTATATGCACGTCAGTGTTTTTCCTTGGACTTGGTATTGGAACCACGAGGAAGAGGAAAACCTTGTGTGTTTTGTAGGAGTGTTTTAAGAGAACTTTATGATAAATATACAGAAATGGAATTTCATCTTTTCTTGTGGAGTCCATTGATTTTTCAGTAGGATTTCTCCCTATGAAGTGTGCCATCTTTTAAGCGAATGCTTATATCATAGAAACAAAGATAGATTTTCCTACCGAGAAGGTGGTTATAAATGAAACTTTCCATGCAGCAAGTTCCAGGTCATGCAAACTGCATTGGTCCCATATAATACTGACTGAAAAAGTACTGACGGAATTGGGTTCGAATTTCTACACTTCAGTAGGCATAGTTAACCCCACTAAAATGAACTAGAGTAATACTGTTTAGTTCCTTCTGTGGAGAAAGTTAGCAGTCATGGTGAATTACAGGCTATATGCGAATCAGCATGCATAAAGGCAGTTATTCTGCTACTTACATTCAGGAGAACTGGCTACGTTAAGGACATGGAATAATTCTCTGGTTGCTATGCTGGTCAGACTGCAGCTGGAGTAGCAGATATTGTTTTGAGATGTAGATGAATTGGAGAGGTTCTAGAGGAGAGAAATCTAGAAAATGACGCATGAGGGATGCTAGGTTAAATTGCTTATGTCGGAGAAGAAAAGCCTGAAGGTAGATGCCTGTGAATGTAAGCAGGAGTAAGGGAATGACCTGTTTTCCAGGCCCACTCTGAGCAGGGCAGGAAGTAATATGTTTAAGTTGAAACAAGAAAAAAAACCCTAGACATTTAGAGAAACTTTCTATTAATAAGGATACGTCAGTAGTAAAATAGGTTGTCTAATAAGATTGTAGATTTCTGTTGCTGGAATTAAGAACAGATTAGACAAATAACTGTGAAGAAAGATTTCAGTACAGTTGATCCTGCCTTGGGACAGGCATTAGGATGTGTTGTAACTGCAAGGTAATTAAAGGACTTCTGAGATGAAAAAAGTCAAGTACCACCTAACACTGAGGAGGTAGAAGCAAATCCTCAGGTAGTCTCATACAGTATTTCCACAGACATTATAATCTACAACAGAATAAATATTGGTATTACCTTTGCTGTTACTATATTACTTTTATTTTCTGCATCTGGTGTGTCTACCAAGTCTTCATAAGACTGTGCCCACATTTGCTTATTTCTAAAGACTTCATAGATGCCCTTTTAAGTGTCTGTCACACATTCAGATATCCTATTCTAAATAACCTATCATGCCCTATGTTCTGTGAATTTATATACTATTATGCAGCCTAAGGAAGGGAACAGATTTTTTTTGAAACTTCTACGTAAGTGAAAATAAATTACTTGAGTAAGATGCCATCTAAGTTTGTACTTTGAGAGGAGCATATACTTCTATGCCGTATTCTTTCAGTAGTTCGGGGCTATTACAAAAATGTACTATAGAATAACAGACTTTTTCACGAACAGTAAATGAGGAAAAAACCCACTGTTGGAGTTCAACTTTAAATTAATATTTTGCACCATTCAAAGATTATATCCGTGCTAACTTTATTAAAAAACAAACAATTCCCCCCAAACAAAAAACTAAACACTCAAGAAAAAAATAAGTTTGTGCCACACAGAAGTGTTAAGCTTCTTGAAAGACAGAATATATCCTTAAGGGGGAAAAATGTTGTTGTACTGTACTCTTCACTTTTCTGGGCTTTTTGGATTGTTATGGAGCCTGGTTTTGTTTAAAATAGGTTAGAGGGAGGAACTGAGTACTTGAATTAAGCAGTACGGACAGTCTCTTTTACAAAAGAAACTGATACTTTGTCCGTGGATAAAGTGGGGCCTATTTAAGAGCTTGTCTTTGATTAGTTCGCATGTGACAAGTTGTGAATGTGCTTACTGTTTCTAAATATACATTCTATTAATGCAAAGCAGGATGTAACAAGTATAGGACTGGCATATGCAAATATTTCCTTACTGTATGAAATATTTATTCCTCTTGATTAGTCATTGAAGAAAAATTAGAACTACAGTATGTTCAGTATATTCTGTTTTAAGGTGTCATGAAAAAAAATGAACGAACAGCAAGGTTCTACAATAAATGTGAAAATGCAGGCAAATAAAATGCAAATTCTTAGGATTTTTATTAGGTTCCGATCGATGCTTTAAACTTGGAAAATAAAAATCTGGCTGAGTAGGTTTTTCACAACATACTGTTTTGCAGGTCTTCCCTTGAAAAAAGTATTAGAAAACCTTCTTAGTCTGTCACTTAAAATTTTGGTATGAGAAACGGCCTCTTGATCTCTTCTGTATCTCTTTCTGATATCATAGTGCTCACTGCTTCTGGTTTGTTCTGTCAGGTGGTCTAAATTATTTTTCCTTCTTGCTTAACATATTCAGCTGAAATCATCTGGGATACATGAAGAGCCTCTTTCCCTGCTGTAAAGGTTAGGCACAAGATCTCGAGCTAGAAAGATTGGCCCTACTTGTATTTATGAAGGATTTGGTCTTATAACTTTGAAGCACAGTTATTGATTTTTATTTTTTTATTAAAACAAATTTTTATAGAAGGTGAAAAGGAGATGGAGCAAAATTTTGGAACAATGGAGAGAGTAGTCCTTGACTGACAGACAAATACTGATGTTGAGATGAATCCATATAGCAAAATATGCTCTGTATCTTATAGTCGGATACATATGAAGGAGGAATTGCAAAGTAATCCAAGACTTCATAAAATTCTGAATAGAAATGTGGCATTAAGTAATATGGAGATAAGTTAACTTCTTCATAACCCCTTCTTTTGTTTAACAGTGAATATTTGTAATGTTTTGAATGTGCCTTATGGTTTGTTTCTCCTAATGTACCTGTATATAAATCAGACCTCTGATTGTCAATCTAGCAGCAGTTTAGTGGGCCTTCATGTTCTGCTGATGACAGAAAATACCCAATGACTTCTCTGGTTTAAATTAGTGCCCCTTTCTGAAAGATTTGATGGTACTCTTCTTTTACAGGAAGATACAGGAGATGACATGACTGCATTTTTCACAGATCTATAAATATTACAGCCAGGAAGGGCCATTTTAATAATCTGCTCTGATGTCTTATGTATTGCCGGCCACAGATTTCATCTGACATTTTAGACCAATGATTTCTGACTGAACTAGAACACACTTTTCTCTTTTCTTGAAATGCATCAGTCTTGATTTAAAGTCTCTGCAGTGGTAAATATGAATGTTACCACTGTAAAATAATGGTAAATATAATTAAGTTAAAATTTGTAACAGTGGTAATATTCCAGGAGAATATAGATATCCCTTTGTTGCATGTTTTGGTTGCCTTGTGTTGCCTCCAGCCTTTAGCCCTAGTGTTTCTGGTGTATGTCTGTCTGCTAGAGGAAACAACCTATAGCGCCATGTATCTTTCACGTTATGTTGTTACTGACTGATGAGCTTGGTGAGTGACTAATCTACCAGTGATGCTTCTGAATGTCTTTAACTCTGCTGTGCAGCATCCTGACTTCTTTCTATAATTTGGTAGATCTGTTTTACGGTATACAGAGAAGGGAAATGTTCTCTTGGCATGCGTCTTTAGTTCTTTATAGGTTTTGATTATAACCCTGCCAACTAAAAAAATATTGTTGTGTTTATGAATGCTGGTATGCAATTTAAAATTACAGTATACAACATCAGCTGTCCCCCTGTGCATTCTGTTTAGAAAGCTGGAGTCTAGGTGTGATTAAACCTGTGGTGCTTAAGCAGGCTACACAAATTGTTCAGGCTGTCCGCTCAGCAATGAGCAGGGAGTGGGGTGCAGTACATAACCATCGTTCTGGCTATGCCACTTCTGCGACTAAAGAGTATGTAGTCACGATGGCTCATCTGGAGTTTGATTATTTGACAGGATCACTGTTAGTCCCAGAGGAAAACTGTGCCTGTGAATACCTGGCTTTATATGGTAGAGAACATTGCCCTTGATTTGGTAAGAGTAGTACTGCTTGTCTATGTGTGATTTATGGGATTTGGGGTTTGATAATGTTTGGAAAGAAAAATGATACAGAAAAGTTCTTGGTATGACTCAATAAAGTAGTACCCGTCTGTCTTGCTACGTGTTTATTTTAAATAGAACAGCCCCTTTATGTTACCATTTTCCACAACCATTACTACAAAGCAATGTCATGCTTTTATTTATTCTTTACTTTTTCACCAAAGCGCAATAGCTGTTTCAAAGGCTATCTACGCTCACGAAAGAAACTGTTTATCAAAAAATTATCAGCCTAGGTCAAAATGGAAATGGTTTGCACTTTACTGGTGCCAAAGGGCTGACTAATGGAACCAACTCTTGTAAGTCACCTCCGTTGCAATATACAGCTACTAAGAAGGCAGAGGTCATGACTGCAAATGAGTACTTAAGATATTTCCCACTTCTTGCAGCAAAATAAATGTTCTGTGGCTTGCTATAGAAGACTTTACATCTGTATATAAACCATATGACAGCACTAAATTATTTTGGTTGGAATTTTATGCATCACTACCTTTTTTCCAAAATAATTAATGCCTTCAATCTAGCACACGCTCAAACATGGGGGCTGTTCTTATAATCAGCTTTGCTAAGGTTCTGCTAGGGACCAAGCATCAGTATCAGCTTGATTTCAAAATCAGTGATGTACAACTTAGACCACTAAGTTGGAAGTTGATATCATGTTCAGCGTTGTCTGAACAATGTAATTAATATGTAAAGAAACCAGAAATATCCTGAAAACCTATTTCTTGCGTATATAAATGTGAAAGTATACCTTTAGGTAAAGTTGATATTTCTCAACAAAAAGAAATACTATAAACTTAAACTGCCTGTGTCTTTTGCTTTCTTCAAGCAAAAGTTTTCTGCAGCCAGGCACTGACTTGCAGGAGAGCAGCTGGCAGGAGCTTGGTTAGCCTGTCCCTGTGGCCACGGCTGCGGCTTGTCCAGCGTGCAGCGAGGCAGGAGTGGGAGTTCCCAGCCAAGCTTCATCAGTCACTGCTTTGCTTATGAGCTACACCAGCATTTGTGTAGCACTTCCCAAGAACCATTGCTCTTGGGGAGTGGTGTACTGAAGCATTAGGACCAGCTCAATATATTGGGTTTTTTTAGGGAAATTTTCTC
>Ga0181612_146926_pt1 | contig 24584 bp, 13 predicted proteins | sample HoacroProtozoa21_FD_119630 | JGI IMG/M metagenome (GOLD analysis project Ga0181612, IMG submission 119630) | Hoatzin crop microbial communities from Cojedes, Venezuel. Combined Assembly of Gp0051906, Gp0051904, Gp0051908
AACCGACAGCAAAGCGTGGTTTGTGGCGATGGCAATATATGCATTGACAGGCCTCGTGTTGCTTATCTTCTGTTTCACCCAGACTAAGGAGAGAGTGGTGATGGACGAGAAAGAGACCAAGAACGTAAAGGTGAGCGACTTGTGGAACGAGTTTTTCCGCAACCGTCCGTTGCGAATCCTTGCCCTGTTCTTCATCACTGCGTTCGCCATGATGTCGGTGGGCAATGCGGCAGGAGCATATTTCATGAATGACTTGGAGGCACAGACCCCATTGGCGCAAGAAGGCATCCGCTGGCTTGTTTGCGTCATACCAGCCATTCTGCTGTTGCTTGCGATGTACATAATATCGAAATACGAATTGACCGACGAAGTCATCGACAAAATCAACATAGAAATAGAGAAGCGCCATTCGGAAGAAGGCTAATTATATTCAGAATACCATAACGTGAAAAAGCGCCGATTTGCCAGTCAAACCGGTGCTTTTTTATGTATAACAGCCTTTGCGGGAGAGAAAAATCGCATGAAAAGCAAAAAAAATTTGAAAAAGTGTTGCGCAAATAAAATAATTTGTATTTTTGTAAACGGAAGATAGGTTTACACAAAAAATAAGACTAACCTTTATAGCCAACAAACACGAGACTTAGCGAACATATAATTATATACCTGAATTAATAAAAAATCAATCATGAAGCATTCAAGAAAAACCAGATGGCTTCTGTTGTTGTTACTGCTTATGTCGTTCCCATTGGGAGTGACGGCTCAGAACGTGACAATAACAGGCACGGTGACTGACCAGGAAGGTCCAGTGATGAACGCCACAGTGAGGGTCAAGGGCACTGGCACGGGTACAGTGACCGACCTTGACGGCAATTATTCCATCCAGGTTCCGAAAGGAAGTGTTTTGGAATACTCTTTTATCGGTTATGAGACGAAGGAAGTGAAGGTAGGCAACCAACGTGTCATAAACGTTATGATGTCGGAAGACACCAAATTGCTCAATGAAGTAGTAGTTGTGGGTTATGGCCAGATGAAGCGTTCCGACCTTACCGGTTCGGTAGTGTCGGTTGACGCCAAGGCGCTAGAGAAATCCATACCCACGAGTATCGACCAAGTGTTGCAAGGCCGAGCCGCCGGTGTTCAGATACAGTCGAATACCGGTATTCCAGGCGGCAGCAGCACGATTAGAATCCGTGGTACCAACTCCCTCAACGCTACCAACCAGCCAATCTTCGTGATAGACGGAGTGGTAATCGACTCTTCATCTGAAGATGACGGCAACAGCAACCCTCTTGCCACCATCAACCCGAGCGATATCGTGTCGATGGACATATTGAAAGACGCCTCCGCAACAGCCATTTACGGAAGCCGTGCATCCAACGGTGTGATTATGATTACCACCAAGCGCGGCAAGTCGGGCGAGTCAACAATCACTTACGACGGATACGTAGGTTGGCAGTCGATGCCGAAGAAACTCGACGTGATGAACCTGAAGCAATATGCTGAGCATTACAATGCCATATCCGACGCGAGCATCAAGGAAGCGAGCAGCACCTATATCCGCGCCGACTTGTTTGGTGAAGGCACCGACTGGCAGGACGAGCTCTACCGCAATGCCCTCATGACATCGCACAACATATCGATGACAGGCGGCACCGACGCTACGACTTACGCACTCAGCGGCGGTTACCTTGACCAAGACGGCATAGCCATCGGTTCAGGCTACCGACGCCAGACCCTCCGCAGCAATGTGGAAACCCAGCTCAAGCCATGGTTGCGCGGCGGCATGAGTTTCTCACTTGCCGACAGCCGTCAGAACACATCCTCCACTTACAACATCATCATGACCGCCCTCCAATCACAGCCGACAGTAGCAGTTCGCAGCGCCGACGGCAGTTATGACGGTCCAGACGACCAGTGGATGCCAGAGAACCCAGTGGCATTGGCAGAGATACGCAAGAACTACAACAAGAAAGTGAATGTCAGAGGCAACGCTTTCTTGGAGGCAACCTTGATGAAAGGCCTGACCTTCAAGACGGAATTGTCGGCAGACTATAACAACAACAAATACTATTATTACGAGCCCAATTACACATTCGGTGTGAAGACAAACGACACCCGTACAGGCAGGTGGACCAAAAACGACACCAAATACTGGTCGTGGCGCAACATCCTCACCTACAATAACACGTTTGCCGACAAGCACAACCTGAATGTGATGCTTGGACAAGAAATGAGCGACAGCAGATGGGAAAACCAATATTCAGTGACCACGGGTTATCTGTCGAACTCCGCTACCGACATATCAGCTGGAAGCTACTCCGACTCCCGCACAACAGGATATAAGGACAGTTCCTCCATCTTCTCATATTTCGGCAGGGCATTCTACAATTACGATGAGAGATATTTGCTTACAGCGACCCTTCGTCGTGACGGCAGCTCCAAGTTCGCTCCAGGCCATCGTTGGGGTTGGTTCCCGTCAGCTGCATTCGCATGGCGATTAAGCAACGAGAACTTCCTGAAGGACCATCCAGTGATTAACAACCTCAAGCTTCGTCTTGGTTGGGGTGCCACAGGTAACCAGAACGTAGAGCAATGGGCATATATGGCAATGCTTTCCACCTACAGCACCAACTGGGGTTCGGGAGTGTTGAACGCCAACAATGCCAACCCAGATTTGAAATGGGAGACCACTTACAGCACCAACATAGGCTTAGACCTGAACTTGTGGCAGAACCGTTTGGAATTCATTGTTGACTGGTACTACAAGAAGACCAACGACTTGCTGCTGAAGCCCGACCTTCCAGCATATCTGGGTTCAGGCGCGGGATCGAACTACGGAACAGCCTCCAATCCATGGAGCAATGTCGGCAGTTTGCGCAACACAGGTATAGAGTTCACATTGAATACCGTCAACATAGACAAGGGCAGTTTCCAATGGCGTTCTAATCTTGTGCTCACATTGAACCGCAACAAGGTGCTGTCGTTGGAGACAGAGACTGGCGAGCTTTCACAATCATTGCAGATAGGCAGTGAGACCGCCATTGTGACCAAGAGCGTGGAAGGCAAGCCAATAGGCCAGTTCTGGGGATACAAGGTGATAGGACGCTTTGACTCGCCAGAAGACTTCTACTACAAGGATTCCAACGGCAATGTTCATCAAGTGGCTCTGCCCGAAGGCTGCACCATCGACGAGAGCAGCACATGGCTTGGCGACTACATCTTCGCCGACTTGAACGGTGACGGAGTGATCAACACCGACGACCAGACCTACATAGGCAATCCAGAACCGAAATTCACATTCGGTATCGGCAACACGTTCTCCTACAAAGGCTTTGACCTTACTATACAGTTCAGCGGTTCATACGGCAATGACGTGCTTAACTACAACCGTCGTTTCCTTGAGATAACAGGTTCGACCAGCAACCTTCTCACTTCAGTGCTCGATTATGCGCGAGTAGGCAAGATAGACGAGAACGGTCCGGATGACTTCCGCAATTACCACGTGCTGAATACAGAGAGCACGATGCCTCGTTTGTACACAAACAGCAGCAGCAACTACAACTGGCGCGTCAGCGACGCCTACATAGAGGACGGTTCCTACCTGCGTTTGCAAAACATATCGTTGGCATACACCTTCCCTCGCAAGTGGCTGAAGCACACTTTCCTGAGCAATGTGAAGGCCTATTGCAATATCCAGAATCTCTTTACGATAACCAACTACAAGGGCTATGACCCAGAAGTGGGTAGTTTGTGGGGCAACACGTTGATGAACGGTATCGACTACGGCCGTTACCCATCGCCACGCATCTATACGTTTGGAGTAAATGTTACATTCTAATAAAGGAGGACATTGAAATGAGAAAACCAAGATTAATGAAATACATGATTTCCGCCATTGCCATATTGGCGATGTCGGGATGCTCGAGTGATTTTCTTGACAAGGAAAACTCCTACCAATTAAGTCAAGAGACATTCTTTGATTCCGATGAAGCGGTGTATGCAGCCACAGCCCCATTGTACAGTTATGTGTGGTATGACTTCAACGACAAGTTCTACTATGGCATGGGCGATGGCCGCGGTAACAACATCACCGCGCAATATTCCGACTACATCTATCCATACACTAACTTCACAGAGACCTCATTGAGCATGGGATTGACCGAAGCCTGGGGTTCGCTCTACAGTGTGGTAGCCCAATCGAACAACACCATTAACAACATCAAAGAATATACAACAGACGACGTGACCGAAACGGCGAAGATATCCGCAATAGCCGAAGCCCGTTTCATGCGCGGCTTGGCATATTGGTATATCGGTTCGTTGTGGGGCTGTGGCATAATCTACGACAACACCGCCGATATGGTGAACAATTATGTAGTGCCAGCTCAGCCGCGCATCGATGTTATGGAGTTCGCTATTCGCGACATGGAATACGCTGCATACAACCTTCCTAAGACCCAAAGCGATGTGGGCAGGGTGAACAAATACAGCGCCTACGGAATGCTGTCGAGGATGTATCTGTCGATGGCAGGCTTGACGACAAGCGGCCGTTACGACGGCACCAATGCGGCTACCGATTTCAATCGCGGCACTCGTAATGAGTACTATTTGAATTTAGCTAAGAAGGCAGCGTCGAAGGTGATAGAAGAAAGCAGCGCCAAACTGCTTGACGACTTCTCTTCCTTGTTTGCCGCAGCAACCCAGAACAACAACACCGAATCATTGTTCCAATTGCAATTCATGGCTGGAACTGGCGTGGGTGGCGCAGCTCAGAGCATGACCCGTTTCCTTGCTTGGTCAACCATGGTGTGCGACTATCCGGCATGGGGCGGAGCCACTTATTGCTCATACGACCTGTGGGAAGAATTCAAGGAATATGATGACGCCACATTAGGAACGACCATTGACGACGCTATCCGCCGTCACTACAGTGTGGCTTCTTACGGCGAAGTATATCCAGAACTCAGCGCCGATGCATCCGACCCATACATCTATGGTGTGAGCGAGAGCGCAGGTTCACAGGGCGCCAACATAAAGAAATACGTTATCGGCACGAAGAAGATGAACGGCTTCAGCGAATCGAGCAACTCAGGCATCAACACCTACATGCTCCGTTTGGCAGAGGTTTACCTGAATTATGTAGAGGCAGTGATTGGCAATTCCACATCTACATCCGACGCTACAGCATTGTCATTGTTCAACGCATTGCGCAAGCGCGCCCAGGTTCCTACAAAGTCGGTTGTGACCTACGAAGACTTGCGTCATGAGTATCGTGTGGAATTGGCATTTGAAGGCTATTATTGGTATCAGTTGCTTCGTCGCTCCTACTACAAGCAGCAAGAAGTGATAAACTATCTGAACAACCAGCACCGCAATGCCAGCTATTATGAATCATCAACCAATACTTACGAATTGGATGAAGATTGGACCCAGCCAAGTTCTGTATCGACAGCGACAGCGAGCAACTTGATATTGCCAATGTCGAATGCTGACCAGAACAAGAACCCCTACCTGAAGACAGACAGTGAAGGTAACATCACCACCACCTCCTACGAGTTTGGTGACTTAGAAGTAACAGAAGACGATTTGTTTTAATTCAAACAATAAACAGACATGAAAAGAATAATAAATATACTATGTCTCATTAGCGTGGCATGTTGGTTTTGTTCTTGCAGCGATGACGATAGTGACCAGTCGAGGGCAATGTCGATAGACACAATCTATCTGGAGAACGTGAAGGACGAGGCTAATCCCGACCGCGCGGTGAGCTTTGCTCGTCTCGGTCAGCTCATCCGCATCCAAGGCACCGGTTTCAAGGGCTTGAAGAAGATATACATCAATGGTTATGACACCTATTTCAACAACGCCCTTCTCACCGACAACAATATATGGGTGACCCTGAACGCGAACACCCCAATATATGATGCAGATGACGATGTGCGCAACACCATCCGTCTTGTCAAGGATGAGACAGAATTGGTTTACAATTTTGAGATTCGCAGCGCCGCCCCGTCAATCAGCGGAATAAGCTGCACCTTGCCACAGGCAGGCGAAACAGTGACAGTCTATGGCACTAACCTTCAGGAGACCTATCAAGTGGTTTTGCCCGACGGCAGTGTCGTGACCGACATCACCAGTGACGAAGACGGCGAATGGTTCTCATTCGTAATGCCAGAAGGAATCACCACCGGCGGCAGCATCACGAGCAGCGGCGCCAACGGCACAGCGATGTCGCCAGCATATTTCAACAATTCCAACACCATGATAATCAATTTTGATGGCGTAGGCACCCAGGGCTATTGGAGTTGGTCGGAGACTGGCAGCATGATTAATGCGGATGACCTTGTGGATGATCCTCTTTCAAGCGGTCGCGGCAAGGTGTGCCAGCTTATCCCACAGCGCTTGCTTGACGCCGGCGGAGTGGCAGCTACAAAGAGCCGTGCCACAGAGATGTGGACAGCCGGCAACGGCAATGACGCGGACGACTGGACATGGATGACCGAATATTTTGACGCCACGACATCATTGACCGAACTTGGTTTCCAATTCGACATTTATGTTCCGGAGTCATGGTCGGGCACAGGTCAGATACAGATTACTATCCAGAACAATGTGTCGTTCAACGGATACGGTTCAGACGAAGCATCGAGCAGCACCACTCAGACATACGTGTGGATACCATGGATCAATGAAGACGGTGAGGTAGAACCATTCCAGACCACAGGCTGGCAGACGGTGACCATACCTCTGAGTTCCTTCTCCAAGTATGCTAATGAGATATCCGACGGTGATGCTCCTACATTCCAGGAAGTGATAGACGACCGCAACAACTCAAATTACAAGAACTTCGGAATGGGATTTGTGAACACCGACTTCACCTACGGTGATGTCACCTACGAGTCATCGGTTTGCAGTCTCAACATATATGTTGACAACTTACGTATAGTTCCAATCACAGAATACGAAGTGTCGGATTTTGATGAATAACCATTAAAGCAAGAGCAACATGAAAACATGTAAATATATATTAGGGGTAGCAGCATTGTCGATGCTGTTGGCCTCATGCGATGACCAGAAGATGGAGTGGGGCACTCCCGAAGGGCACTATCCGGTGACCTTGTCGGACATTCCGCTGGCTGTGAAGGAAGTGATAAGCAACTACAGCGACATCAAGACCTACTCAGAGCAATACACTCCAGATATGGTGGTAGGAATCGGCGCGTCGGCAGAATACTACATCAACGCCAATGGCAAGCACAATGAATACAAAGAACTGGTAGATGAGAACTATCAGATGTTCACTTGCGGCAATGCCATGAAGATGGATGCGATAATGACCAATAGCGGCGGTTTGGGTTTCACTACAGTGGGTGCCCTGATAGACGTGATGGCAGAGGACCTGCAAATATAATGGCATAACTTCATTTGGCATACTCAGCAGAAACAGTCGTATCTGAAGACATTGATAGCTCCGAAACTCGTTGTTGAGAGTTCGAGCGACATCGAGACACTCATAGTAGGCGATGCTTCCAATTTCGACGGCGGCACGTCAGGCGGTTGGGGCTCATGGGGCAGCAACAAGAAAGACGCCACATTCGACGGCGAAGGCCAAGACGGCACTTATTGCGCCGTGCTTTCCAACAACGGCGACGGCAACTCGTGGGAAGCCCAATTCGCTTACACCTTTGACTATTACCTTGACTCAGGAACGGAATACACGATACGTTTTCTCGCTAAATCATCGGTAGAGGGTGGCCAATTGCAGTTCCAATACCAGAACGGCAGCACCTACGGCAGCCAGGGCGGTTACAACACATTCACGCTGACCACCGATTGGGAGACATACGAATATTCGTTCACACCCGCATACGATGACGTAAACCGCATCATCTTCAACTTCGGAGCTGTTGGCGCCACTTATTACATTGACGACATCGAATTCGGCACCAAGGTGGAAGACCCGATGGAGAACGTAATGACAGGCGACTCCTACGACTTTGAAGGCGGAACCACAGGCAACTGGGGCTCATGGGGCAACAGTTCGAGCAAAGACGTGGCAGAGCCAGGATACAAGGATTCCAATTACTGCATGCATCTGAACAATCCTTCAGACGCCAACGCATGGAGCGCGCAATGCGCTTACACGTTTGACGACTACCTGATAAACGGCAGCAAATACATAATCCAATTCTATGCCAAGTCGTCAGTGTCAGCAGGCCAGTTGCAGTTCCAGTACCAGAACGGCAGCACTTACGGCAGCCAAGGCGGATATAACACATTCACAATTGGCGAGGACTGGACATTGTGCGAATACGAGTTCACTCCGGCATACGATGATGTGAACAGGATATTGCTCAACTTCGGTGCGGTCGGTGCCGATTACTACATCGACAACATCAAGTTCGGTCTTGCCAAAGACCAGTCGAGCGAGGTGAATGGCAGGAATCTCCGCAAAGCCAGCACCACGAGCTACTACGTTATCAAGTCGGCAGATGAGAAGCGTGAGGCATTGTTGGAATGCATGGAAGGCTGGATAAAAGGCGTTGCTGAGCACTTGGCAGAAAAGGGCGTTACCCCATACGGCTATGATGTTGTGAACGAGCCAATCACAGACGGGAGCAACCTTCGTCGCGGCATAGACGGAGTATTTGGCGGCACATTCACAGATGACAACGACAACACAGTGTATGACTCTACTCCGACAGAAGACACAGAGAACGGTTTGTCGCTCAATTGGGGCGGAGACCATTTCTATTGGGGCTATTATGTATCAGACTACGCAGTGAAAGCATTCCAGTATGCGCGCAAGTATCTGCCGGCAGAGACCAAGTTGTTTATCAATGACTACAATCTCGAAACCAGCCCAGGCAAACTGGCTGCTCTTATATCGTTTGTAAATGAGATAGACGCAGCCAATGGCTCATCTATAGTGGATGGCATCGGCACACAGATGCACATCGACATAAGCAGCGTGAACGATGAAGAAAGCAACAACGCCTCAGTGATAGCAGCTTTGAAGGAGCAGGTTGACGCTATGTTCTCCACTCTCGCTTCATCAGGCAAACTGATACGTGTTACAGAGCTTGACGTGTCGTTAGGAACATCATCGCCATCAAGCGCACAATACGAAGCTCAGAGTGACTGCTATGAGATGATAGTCCGTTCGTATCTCGAAAACATCCCATCGGCACAGCAAAGCGGCATAACCGTTTGGTCGTTGTCGGACAATGCGGATGAGCATGAGTACTGGTTGCCAGACAGCTCACCAAACCTTTTCGACGGAAGCTATCTCCGCAAGTGGGCTTACAAGGGATTCTGCGACGGATTGGCAGGAGAAGACATAGGATTGCAGTTCAGTGGCGAGGATTACCAAAACTACTACAAGAACAACAATGTGTCGAGTTCAGTGAAATAAGGATTCGCAAAGAGTATTATTATCGCAAAATGAATGTTATAGCACTGAACTATAAAATCATTTGCAGATAACATACATGAATCTGAAGAACCGGCAAATAAATTAAATTCGGGCTCATCATCTGGTGGGCCCGAATTAGTATTTTAAAGCATTAAACAAGATACGCTGAAGTGCTTACGACTATTCAGTGTAATAATCAATCATGCGGATTATTGCGCGTGTGCATACAGGGCAGAAGTCCTTGGCTTCATTGATTTTCATTCTGCATTCCATTGCCGGACGATAAACACCCTTGCTTTGATAACCGCCTCCTTCATACACTCCGATGGTGCTGATGAGCTTGCTTTGCTGTTTTTCCTTCAGTTCCAAGAATGTTCTGGTATTGTTAGTGTCGTATCCTTTGATTTCGATTGCAGGTGTCGGTATTGCTGTTTTCTTACCGAGCATATCTTTCCATTTGCTGTTGAAGTCCACCAATGTGGTAAGGTTGGGTTCCCATGGCTCGGTGTCAGAAGGATACATTGTCTCATATTGGTCGTCATAGAAATATTCGTCGCCAAGTCCGGCGAACGCATGACCGAATTCATGCACCAAGACTGGTTTGAATGTAGGATGGTCGGATGATAGGACAGTTACAGAATTGTAGATTCCACCACCTCCGTATATAGGCGTGTTGACCATTACTATGATGATGTCGAACGGCACTCCAGCCAGATTGTCATAGACATCCTGCATGTTGGTAGTCATGAGATACCTGTCGCTGTAGAACGTGCTGAAATGCGCAGAAGCCGCAGTGTTTTTCCATACTCCCTCCTCAGGAATGCTAGTTCCATTGTCTTCAGACTCTGATGCCACAGCAATGATATTGAATTTATTCTTGTGACTTTTGAATGGCTCATGTTCCATTAAAGCGTCAGCGGCGCGTTGGGCGTCGTTATAGAATTTTTCCATGTCGTCTTTAGTGTAACCTTCAGCCATAATCGCGATGTCGATGCAATTGGCAGGATTGCCGCTATGCAAGACATATTTGCTGTTGCTTCCTTTAGCATTCAGTTGCCTTATCAATATGTCTTTAGGGTCCAGAGCGTGAGTCAACGAAGAAGAAACCTTTCCATGAGTGTCGATGAGGCTGATGGTGATTTCTACGGGTTTCTTAGGCAATGGCACTTGGAAACAATTCTCGAATGCTTTTTTCTGTGTTGTCGCCTCTTCAGTGGATTGCCATTCCTGGAACAAACTGGAAAAAGAATTGCTGTAAATCACATCTCCGCTTTCCTTGTCCTTTACGCATATTTGTCCGTTGCCCGACAGCAGAGGCTTTGACAGATTGTGCCGGCGACCAGCCCATTCAGTTGTGGTGTAAGCCTCTTGGAAGAAAATTGATTGCGACCTGTTGTCCCCAGCGAAGACATAATCGAGACGCAATGTCTTGTTCTCAAAATAATTGTCGAAGTCTTGAGCTCCGACACAAACACATGCTATTACAGCCATTATGGAAATAACGACCCTTTTCATTTCTTTTTGATTTTGTTTATAAGTAGATTTTTAAATTTATTATGCTAGAATTGATTATTGCAGTCTAATGCTTGCTTGCGGTTGATTCCTGACAGCAGGAATTTATGCACGATTTTCCACCCGTCATTCCCTCATTGTCCGTTGGGTTCATCTTGCCACGCATTGCGTTTCGTTCATGAATTAATCCACGTTCAGGTACTGTCGCAGGAATTTCCCTGTATAGCTGTTTTCGCATTTCGCCACATCTTCAGGCGTTCCTTCAGCCACTATGTGTCCGCCCTCTTTTCCTCCTTCGGGTCCGAGGTCGATAACGTGGTCGGCACATTTGATTACATCGAGGTTGTGCTCAATTATCACAATAGTGTGTCCGTGTGAAATGAGGTTGGCGAAAGCCTCCATGAGTTTTCTTATGTCGTGGAAATGCAGTCCGGTGGTAGGTTCGTCGAAGATGAACATTGTTGGTATTTCCCTTTCCTGTGACAGATAGTAGGCCAGTTTCACTCGCTGGTTCTCACCTCCCGACAATGTAGCCGAAGTCTGTCCCAGTTTGAGGTAACCGAGTCCCACGTCTTGCAACGGTTTCAGTTTGTCGCATATTTTATTCTGCTTGTATTCACCGAAGAATTCCACAGCTTGATTGACTGTCATCTCAAGAATGTCGTAGATGTTCTTGTCATGGAATTTCACCTCCAGCACATCGCTTTTAAATCTTTTCCCATGGCAAGCCTCACATTCGAGCACGATATCTGCCATGAATTGCATTTCGACAGTGATGGTGCCTTCGCCTTTGCATTCCTCGCATCGTCCTCCTTCGGCATTGAACGAGAAATAGACAGGAGAGAATCCCATTTGCTTTGCCAATTGCTGTGACGCCATCAGTTTCCTTATCTCGTCATACACTCCGATATATGTTGCGGGATTGCTTCTTGTTGACGTTCCGATAGGGTTTTGGTCAACATATTCCACCTTTTTTATCATGTTGAGGTCGCCGACTAGCGAAGCGTATTGCCCGGGCATTTCGCACACCTCGTCAAGATGTTGCTTGAGTGCACGGTAGAGAATATCGCTCACGAGCGTGGACTTGCCGCTTCCGCTGACGCCGGTTACTACTGTCATCACATTGAGCGGGAATTTCACGTCGATGCCTTTGAGATTGTTTTCCCTTGCCCCTTTTACATAAATATAGTTGTTCCAAGGTCTTTTGGATTCAGGCACTGCGATTTTTTCGATGCCGAAAAGATATTTCAAGGTGTAAGACTTGTTGAGTTTTTCGTCATTCACCACTTCGTCCTTGTTGAGCGTTCTGGCGTCACCTTGCCAAACCACAGTGCCCCCAAGTCGTCCAGCGTCGGGGCCGATGTCAACAATATAATCCGCTTCACGTATTATCTCCTCATCGTGTTCCACCACAATCACCGTATTTCCCAATTGCTGCAATTTGCGGAGCACATTAATGAGTTGCTGAGTGTCGCGGCTATGCAGTCCGATGCTGGGCTCATCGAGTATATATAGCGAGCCCACCAGATTGCTGCCTAAAGTGGTGGCGAGATTTATCCTCTGGCTTTCGCCTCCGGAGAGAGTGTTGCTAAGCCGATTGAGGGTGAGGTAGTCGAGCCCTACTTCGATTATGTATTCGAGCCTGTTGTTGATTTCAGTGAGCAATCGTTTACCCACTGTGGCATCGTGCTCGCTCAATTTGAGGTTGTCGAAGAAGACCTTCAATTCCTTCACCGGCATCTCCACCAGTTCGCTGATGCTCTTGCCGCCTATTTTGACGTAGTTGGTTTCTTTCTTCAGTCGTGTTCCATGGCACAGGGGGCATACCGTCTTGCCCCTATACCGAGCCATCATGACCCTATATTGGATTTTGTATTGATTTTCCTTCACCATTTGGAAGAAAGAGTCGATGCAAACCGATTCATGAATGTCCTCACCTTCGATGCCATGCCACAACACATCTTTCTGTTCTTGCGTAAGGGCATAATAAGGAGTGAAAATCGGGAAGTTGTTGTATCGTTCAGCCCTTCGAATGAACTCATTTTTCCATTCACTCATTTTCTCGCCTCTCCAGCAAACCACCGCGCCATCGTAGAGGCTAAGTTCCTGATTAGGAATCACGAGCCTTTCGTCGATGCCCATTATTTTGCCGAATCCCTCACATTCAGGGCAGGCACCAATTGGAGAATTGAACGAAAACATTTGCTCGGTGGGTTCTTCAAATTCCATCCCGTCGGCTTCGAATTTGGTTGAGAATGTGTAGAGAGAAGAAGACCCGTCGCTGTTGATGAAACGCATAAGGCAAGAGCCGTCACCCTCATAGAGCGCTGTTTCAGCAGAATCGAGCAGTCTGTTGACTGTTGAACGTTCTTTGCTGCAACTCATGCGGTCGATAATCAGATAGATGCCCTCCACTGCCTTAGCACCGTTTTTGTCAGAATCATCATCTGATGCTTTCGCAGGCGCTGTTGCTGTTTTGCATTCATCGATGAAATCCTCTATCCTCATCAATTTGCCATTCACCTCAAGACGACTGTATCCCTGTTGCATGTGAGCCTCCAATTGCTCGCTCAGCGAACGTCCGCTGTGGAGAATCAGAGGCGCGAGAAGCATGAACTTAGTTCCTTCCTCGTGCTGGTTCATGCACTCTACGAGGTCTTCAGTGGTATGCTTCTTTACTTCCTCGCCGCTTATTGGAGAGAAAGTGTGCCCGATTTTAGCATAGAGCATTCTCAGATAGTCGTAGATTTCAGTTGAAGAACCTACAGTTGACCTTGGGTTCCGGCTTTTCACCTTCTGTTCGATAGCTATGGCAGGCGGAATACCTTTTATGTAGTCACATTCGGGCTTGTTCATTCTTCCGAGGAATTGCCTGGCGTAGGTTGACAGGCTTTTGACGTATCGCCGTTGTCCCTCGGCATATAAAGTGTCGAACGCCAGCGACGACTTGCCGCTTCCGCTGACCCCGGTAATTACGATGAACTTCCCTCGCGGCAGCAAGAGGTCGAAATTTTTCAGATTATTGGCTCTAGCACCTTTCAAGATTATGCAGTTGTCTGACTTGTCCATTTGTGCGCTGACATATATGTTTATATAGACTTCATGTTATAACAGCATGGATGACCAGTTCAAGAATTGTCATCAATGCAAAAATAAGGAAAAAATCTTGATTTCCCGACAGAAGCATGAAAAAGTTGGCGTTGCAGGCTGTTGAGGCTATATGGGTTTAACAAAAAGAGAGACCATGCATGCAGGCTGTGACCTCTAATTTTTATTTTCTTTCATTGTTTAGCAGAAGGCATTGTCTTGGTAATTGTCTTCATTTTTCATAACATTGTTATTGGCCATAGTTGTTAAATGCCGATTGCGCGTTTATCCTTTCTTTTCTTTTAGGATGACATAGATAATAATCGGGGCTCCCACTAAGGGTGTGACCGCATTGAGCGGAATGATGCCCGAATCACCTGGGAGGACACACAAAATGTTGCAAAGCATGGCAACAGCCGCCCCTGTGAGAATGGTGGCAGGCATGAGCACCTTATGGTTATCGGTGTCGAGAATCATGCGGGCGATGTGAGGCACGACCAGTCCGATGAATGCCACGGGTCCGCAGAAGGCAGTGGCGATAGCTGTGAGCAATCCTGTCACGAGCAAGAGGTTGTTGCGCAGCCGTTTGATGTTGATGCCGAGATTCTTAGCGTATCCCTCACCCAAGAGCAATGCGTTGAGAGGTTTTATGAACAGTAGGGAACAGCACAATCCGATTACGGTGACGATGGCGAACGCTGGCATTTGTTCCATCGACACGCCTCCGAAGTTGCCCAATCCCCAAACCATATACGACTGCACACCCTCCTCAGTGGCAAAGAAATTGAGCAGAGATATGGCAGAATTGGCAAGATATCCTATCATGATGCCAATTATAAGGAGCATCACATTGTCGTGGACGAAATTGGAGAAAAAGAGAATAATCATCATCACCAGCATCGCCCCGACGAACGCCGCCGCCAATATGGCAGCGAATCCGGTGAGGGTGAATCCGCCTGCGCTAACACTTCCGCCCAACAACAGCATCACCAAAGCCACTCCCATGCTGGCGCCGCTGTTGATGCCGAATATGGAGGGACCAGCCAAAGGATTGCGGAAGGCCATGTGGAGCATAAGTCCGCTGATGGCGAGCGAACTGCCGCACAGCATTGCGGTGAGAGCCTGCGGCAGCCTTGACTGCATTACGATATAGTTCCATGACGGTTTTCCGCTGTCGTTTCCGCTCAATATGCTCACTATGTCGTTGAATGGAATCTTGACAGCGCCTACAACCAGGCTAAGAGCCAGCAGCAGGATTATCGCCAATGCCATCAGAATGCAGTAGATTACACCTTTGTTCATTTTTTTATTCTTTACTTGTTAGTGAGAAGTCGTTAGCTGCTTGGCATCGTGGGAGATGAATGCGCTTTAAAAGCCATTATTTCTCCACTTTGAGGAAATACTTTGGGTCTCCAAGATTTTTCAAGTCGGGATGTCCTATTATTACGAAGTCGCGCAACAAGCGGTCGGGATGGAAGGGCGTGTCTTCGTAGAATGTGGATGTAGCGGTGTTGCATCCATAAATTTCCCCGTCCTTGAACGCTTTGAATTGATTGTAGCCCTTGTTTTCCGATTCCAAGCCTTTTTTCGTGATGTCTTGCGGGCTATTGTACCTGAACAGCCATATATCGGCATTTCCGCATGATTCCAGAACCTTTTCAAACGAAAGAGCCAGGCTGCCGCTATGGTTGTCGTTGGAGAAGGCATAATTGATTCCAGCGTCGGCAATCACTTTCCCGACAGTGCCGTTTCCTCCTGGCACATACCAAACCGACCCCGTCTGCTTGTCCATCATAATTGTTCTTTTGACTTTTGAGGTTGTTGCCAGATTTTTAAGGCTATTGTATTCCTTCTCCACCTCGGAGAACATTTTGTTGGCTTCTTTCTCGGCTCCGAAGAGCATGCCGTAGAACTTCATCCATTCAGCCCTTCCGAGCGCCGAAGTCTCCATATAGTCAGCCATTTCAATGATTGGGATGCCGAGATTCTCCAGCCGTCCGTATCCTCCGGAGTTTTGAAACGGAGAGAGGAAAAGGGCATCGGGCGAAAGGTCGATGATTTTCTCAAGCGTCGGACTTATTCCGCTTCCGCAGTCGATGATTTTTCCTGTGTTGCATCCCTCAATGATTTCGGGCATGTGGATGTATTGCTTGTCGCATACGCCTTTGATGTTGTCGGCTTTTCCCAGAGACATCACCAGTCCGCAGTGAACACTTGTGGCGATGACAGTGCTTTTCAACGGCACCCTCACGATGCTGCCTTCAGGCAGATGCTTGGGTGTGGCCTTTCCTTCGGGAACGAGCACGTAGGTGTGCAGTATGTTGCCCTTGTTCCATGGGTCGGCGAGTTTGACCACTCGATACCCGTCGTACTCGATGATTTGCAACCGTTGGGCGTACTTCAGTTTCAGAGTGTCGCCATCCTGTGTCGTGCGGACAGTGTTAGAGCCTTTGCACGACGCCAGGATGGCGATGATGATAGCCAACGATATATGTTGGATAGTTTTCATTGATTATCGTATTTTTGTAATAGGCTATATGAAGCCGTTGTTTCGTTTAATTTTTCAAAAATACGATTTTATTTGGATTTACGCCATTTGAAGAGAAAGAAGTTAGATAATTTCCGTCTTCGTCAAACTTATAGATAGTTCCGTCGGTGGAATAATCGCTTGTACCGATGTAAATATCCCCGTTGTATGGGTTGACGCTGATGCTGTAAACAGCAGAAGCAGCCAAGTCGGAAGGAACACTCTTGAAGAAAGACTCGTTGAGTGTACCGCTGCTGATGTCATAAGTGGCGAAAGTTGACACGTAAGTTCTTGTTGCCCAGTTTGCCTTAGTGTATGCAGTATATACCTTGCCGTTTTCTGCAGCGATATAGTTAGCTGTTCCGATTTGTGTGAATTTGCCGTTCTCAAGCACTCCCCAAGGGTAAGTAGCGTTCCAGTTAGCGTCGTATTCTCCATATCCCTGAACAAAGACTTTACCGTCTTCTTCGGCGAGGATGTCAGGATTGCTCATGACAGTGATGTAGTCGGCAGTGCTGAACTTGTTGGCGTCGATAACAGCCACCCTGTTGTCAGCACCCCAACCAGAAACAGCGCAGTAAACCTTGTCGTCTTCAACCACTACGCCTTCAGGATAAGATCCGATATAAACAGAGTCAACATATTCGAGCTCGCTGCCATTGATTTTGATTTTGCTGACATAGCCGCCGTATGAAGTGCAGTAAGCATAATCATCGTCAGCAGCCACGTTACGGATTTGTCCCAGGTTAGGATATTGGGCGAATGAGATGCGGTCGAGCTCCACGCCGCTACCGTTGAGCAGTGCTACATAGTTGGAAACGTTGATAGTGACGAGAATCTTTCCGTCGTATGCAATCATGTCGTTGCCTACATCACCGAGAGCCTTGCCGTTTTGTGCGGCATAGATGCAGCTGTTGTAGAAAGTGCCTTTCGACCAGTCAAAATAGATGAGGTTAGCATTGTTGTTACCCTTAGAACCCTCGTTGAGGATGAATGCGCGGTTGCCAGAAAGTTCAACTTTAGCACCCTCTTTCCAATCATCATCATCGCTTTCGCATGATGAGAAACCGAGGCAAAGCGCCATGAGGCAAATGCCTGACAAGAATAATTTACGTAGTTTCATTTTGTTTGTTTTAAATTATTATGAGTTAAAAAATAGTTATATCCAATCATTTGTCAATTGCTTAGCCGTTGAAAGCATTTTTGCATTCAGGGAAATGACGCTTCTCATCCCCCATGCCGGCTGATTACAGGTTGAGTGTTGCCGTCAGCCGGAACGACCTTCCTGGCATAGGATAATATTTTATTATATCATATTGCTTGTCGAACAGATTGAGGATCATGCCGCTTAGAATCAGGCGGCAGCGTCTCATTTGAAATTCCCGTGTCAGATTGATGTCGCTTATAGTGTAAGGCGACAGCTTGTACTCGCTTTTGTTTTGCGCCATAGAATAGCGTTTGCCGCAAAAACTGAGATTGTAGGCAATGTTGAGCCATGGCGTGTGGAATGCGAGAGAGGCATTGCCGTTGTGCCACGGAGTGTAAGGCAACTGGTTTTTGTAAACCTGCGAGTTGGGGTCAGTCATATTTTTTGCCACCTGATAAGAATAAGTGGCATTGAGGATGGCAGACACTTTTTCAGATATTGGCAAGTCGGCAGATACTGTAGCGTCGAGTCCCCACATGTCCACCTTTCCATAGTTGACCATTTTCCAGATGTAAGTAGTGGGGAACGCCACTATTTTATCGTGAACGTTGTTGTAGTATCCGTCGAAGGTGACGCTAAGGTAATTGATGAATTTGGCGGGTTGTCCGCTCCATGTCAGTCCCAGGTCGTAAAGCCTTGCTTTCTCCGGATTGAGCTTAGGGTTTCCCGAACGGCGGTAGTATAGGTCGGTGAAAGTAGGCATTCTGAAAGTATGCTTTATCATTGCCCTGAGATACAAAGCCTCGTTGTTGGTCAGCCGGTATCCTACGGACAGTGTAGGCGACAAGCGTTTGCGGTCGTCAGGACTGTCTCCTGTCTCGACATGCTCGGTGGCGTATGTTCCCACCACATTGGCGTTCATTCGCAGGCGGTTGCGCTGGTATTTCATCGACAATACCGAAAGCGATGTGAAACGCTTAGGGTAGGGCAGTTCCTCATAATTGTAGAGGCTTATGTTGTTTCGGAGGTTGTTGTATATGAGGTCTTGGGCGAACGCGAATTCCAAGTCTTGCAATGGTTTCCATCCCAAAGTCGCCGAACCGTAGTATTCGTCTTGTCGGTCGATGTCGATTTGCATTTCGCCGTTGTATTCCGTTCTTGGGTCCTCATATCTGTTCCATGAGTGGGAATATTTTACATGCGCCCTCAATTGGATTTTGTCGTTGAAGGCTTTTTTGTAGTTGGCTTGCGAGAAGAACTCCTCGTCCCACAGCCTTTCATCGGACAAAGCATTGTAGAGCACCACAGAACCAGGCAGTCCCCGTTGCGAGTAGAACCAATATGCTTTCACGTCGAGTTGGCTGCTGTCTGCCAGGGTGGTGTAGAGATTGGCCTCTCCTTGCCATGAATAGATGTCGGAATTGTATCTTTTTTCCCTGCTTTTCTCCGACACGTTGGTGAGAGTATATGGGTAAGTGCCGTCAGCCCTCATGAATTTGCCATGCACCGACAGATTAGTGCTTTTGCCCAATTTATGCCAATAAAGCAGAGAAGGGCTGACCATTCCGAACGACCCTCCCATGAGCCGAAGCCTCAAAGCTTCTTTCTTGCCATTGTCGAAATGCGGTTTTTCGGTTTTCAGTGACAGCAATCCAGCCGCGGCATAGTGCCTTGCGGTTTGCATCAGGTCTTCGTTATCTCCTATTGACATTGACACCGATTCCACGTTGTCGAGCGAGAACCGTCCGATGTCGATTTGTCCAGCTTGTGTGTTGCTTATGGTGATGTCGTCATAACTCACTCCGGTGTGGTGTGCTCCCAGATTCCTGACCGACACGGTTTTCATGCCGCCGATGCCCCCGTAGTCTCTGACATTGACACCAGCGAATTTTTTCACTGCTTCGGCAAGATTGACCAGTCCCAACGCCTCCAATTCCTCCTTTTCCATTGTTTGGATTGGTTTGGTGGCATTGACTTGCACGGGAATCCTATGTGCACTGACTTCCACCCCGCTCAAGTCGTGGGTCTTGCCTGCGATGGTGTCTGTTTGGCAGTATGCCGTAAGAATGACAACGCCCATTGCCAGGAGCGTCATTAATAATCTTTTTCTATACATGTTTTCTTTCTTTCAGCCTTCCTCGAGGCCTAAATGAAAAGTTAGGATGCCTTCGGCAGGTCTTCTGACTTGTAGTCCAATCATGAAGAACGCCTTCCCAAGAAATTCTCAGTGGCTGATGTTCTTCTGCTTATAAAGGGCTACTTACAGCAGCGGGACTGTTCGGGATTTTCACCTGATTCCCTTTTAATCATCTAACGATGAACCGTTAGCACGATGCAAAGATAACACAATATTTTGAAAGACAGATGATATTGGGGATTTTTTAGAGAATTAGGAAATAGGAATTAGTGATTAGGAATTAGGAAATAGGATTTGTTGCGTTGCTCCAGCTAAATCGCGTTGCTCCAGTGTGTGGTGTTTAGAGCTGCGTCGCTTCGCATAGTGTTTAGAGTTTGGAGTTCACTGTGTAGTTGGTGAGTAGTGGGCTAAGATAGGCATAGTCTTGGATTATAGGCCAAACGAATGCGCGGTTTCTTAACGGATGGGGAACGGAAAATGGGAGAATGCTGTAATTTTGCATTCAGTTGTTGGCAAGTAGTGTTTGTCGGTTGTTTCATGGTGGAGAGTGGGGGAAATTTGGATTAAAAAAGCCATAATTGAAGTTTTATGTTGCAAATTGGAAAAAAACGTGTAAATTTGTATTTTGTAAATCATTAAACCAGATAATAAAAAAATAAACCAGATAATTATGAAAAGAGTTTTGTTAGTTTTGTTCATGGCTTCTGCATTTATGGGAGCAATTTCACAGGAGAACGGAGGAATCACAGATGACATGTTGAGACAAATCAGGAATTCCCAAAAGAGAAGTGTTGCGGACAAGGCCATTTTCAATGCTATGGCATCCAATCCGATAGACAAGATTGCTGTCAACTATTCCAATCAGAAAGCCCTTGACACAAGCTTTAACATAGAGACAAAGAAACAGTCGATAACCAACCAGAATAAGAGCGGCAGATGCTGGTTGTTCAGCGGAATGAATGTGCTGAGGTCAATGTATGCGCAGCGCACCGATTCAATGGAGATAGAATTTTCTCATGACTATCTATTCTTCTGGGACCAGTTTGAGAAAGCCAATCTGTTTTTGCAAGGAGTGATAGATTGCGCAAAGAAGCCAATGGATGACACTCGTGTGCAATTCTTCTTTAAGAACCCGATAAATGATGGAGGCACATTTTGCGGTGTTGCCGACTTGACAGAGAAATACGGACTTGTACCTAAGGACATCATGCCAGATACCTACTCTGCAGAGAACACTAGCAAGATGTCGAGGCTCATCTGCTCAAAACTTCGCGAACAAGGCTTGGCACTCCGTGAGATGGTTAAGAACGGCAAGAAGAAGAGTGAGATTAATAATGAGAAGACCAAGATGCTCGGAGTGATATATCACCTGCTAACCATGGCATTCGGAGAACCTCCTACCACCTTCACATACGCTCTGAAAAACTCAAAAGGCAAAACAGTGGTGGAAGCGAAGGAATACACGCCTCAAAGTTTTTACAAGGAAACGATAGGCGAGCCTCTTAACGGCAGTTTCATCATGGTGATGAACGACCCTCGACGCGAGTATCACAAGACCTACGAGGTGGAGTATGACCGCCACACCTACGATGGCCATAACTGGAAATACCTCAATCTGCCGATGGAAGACATAGAGGAAATGGCAATAGCCTCATTGAAGGACGGCAGAAAGATGTACAGTTCATACGATGTGGCCAAGCAACTGGACAATACTCGCGGTTATTGCGACACAGAGAACTACGATTACGAATCCTTGCTCGGCACCACATTCCCGATGACCAAAGCACAGCGCATTTCGACGTTTGACAGCGGCAGCACCCACGCCATGACATTGACAGCGGTTAACTTGGATTCACAAGGCAAACCAGACAGATGGAAGGTGGAGAACAGTTGGGGAGCAACTTCCGGCCATAAGGGCTACCTGATAATGTCGAACAGATGGTTGGAAGAGTATATGTTCCGTCTTGTTGTTGACAAGAAATATGTGCCTGCTAAATTGCTCGAAGAATTCAATCAGAAGCCAGTTATGGTTATGCCTGAGGATCCTTTGTTCTCTAACGAAGACCTTTAAGTGAAACTTCTACATTTAGTGTTCAGAGTGTAGTTAGGAAATAGGAATTAGTTCTTAGGAAATAGGGCTTGGCAAGTTGTTTCAGATTTTAGTTATTGAGTAGAAAAAAGGTGATGTAATAAGATAATGATATGAAGAAGATAGCATTGATGACAATTATTGCCGTGCTGATGTTGATGCCGGCATGTACGAACAAAAAATATATAAATATGAATGCAGATGATTTTGAGACTTTCATATCAACGGCTGATGTTCAGTTGGTGGATGTCAGGACAGCAGAAGAGTATGCAGAGGGACATATCAACGGAGCAGTGTTGCTAGATGTGAAGCGCGATGATTTTATTGCCAATGCCTTCAAAGTGCTCAACAAGGACAAACCAGTGGCTGTCTATTGCCGTAGCGGCAAGCGTTCAGCCAATGCCGCAGACCAACTCACCCGTCAAGGCTTCAAGGTTGCCAACCTGAAGGACGGCATCATCGGATGGACAGAAAGCGGCAAGCCCGTAGTGGTTCATGAAGATGTGATTTCGGATGAAGAAGAAAACGAAGAAAATTAGAATTAACCAACTGATAAAATCCAATTATTTATGAGAAGACTTTTTATCGCCTTTGCAGCAGCAGCCCTTTCGATGAGCATGTATGCAAACGACAAGAAAACAGAAAAGATTCAGGAAGTGTCGTTCACTGATGTGCATTTCACCGACAACTTCTGGTTGCCTCGTATGGAGATAAACCGAACAGTGTCGATACCTTCCGCTTTCAAGGAGTGTGAGAAGAACGGTCGTTTTGACAATTTCGCCATTGCCGGCGGCCTTATCCAGGGCGAGCATCGCGGAGATTTCTCCTTTGACGACACCGACCCATACAAAGTGATAGAGGGCGCGAGTTATTCGTTGGCAGTGAAGTACGACCCAAAGCTCGACCATTATCTTGACTCCGTTATCGGTTTGATAGCAGTAGCTCAGGAGCCCGACGGTTATTTGACCACCTGCGTCACCAACAAGTGCTACAGGCTTTCCGGTTGGTGGGGCCGTTCAAGATGGGAGAAGATCAATAGCCATGAGTTGTACAACAGCGGCCATCTGATAGAGTCGGCAGTAGCTCATTACAGAGCCACAGGCAAGCGTAATTTCCTCGATGTAGCCATCAAGAATGCCGACCTTGTTTGCAAGACGTTCGGTCCCGATGAGGGCCAGATACATCGTCCTTCAGGCCATCCGATAGCAGAGATGGCATTGTGCAAGCTCTATCTGGTGACAGGCAATGAGCAATACCTCAAGACAGCGAGATATTTCGTTGACGAGGCAGGCAGAGGCACCGATGGCCATCAATTGAGCGAGTACAGCCAAGATCATAAGCCAATACTTCAGCAAGACGAAATCGTGGGTCATGCTGTTCGTGCCGGTTACCTTTATTCTGGTGTAGCTGATGTGGCCAATCTGATGAACGACAAGGACTACTTCAATGCCTTGCAGCGAATATGGAACAACATGGCATCGCGCAAGCTCTATATCACTGGCGGCATCGGTTCAAGGGCTCAGGGCGAGGGATTCGGTCCTGATTACGAGCTGAAGAACCACACCGCTTATTGCGAGACCTGTGCAGCCATCGCCAATGTGTATTGGAACCACAGAATGTTCTTGTTGACAGGCGAGGTGAAATATGCGGATGTAGTGGAGCGTGCCCTTTACAACGGCGTGATATCCGGAGTGTCGCTTTCAGGTGACCGTTTCTTCTACGACAATCCTCTGGAATCAAACGGAGAGCATGGACGTGAGCCATGGTTCGGTTGCGCTTGCTGCCCAGGCAATGTGACACGCTTTATGGCATCAGTTCCTCTTTACACATACGCCACTCTTGGAAACGACATCTTTGTCAACCTCTATGTGGAGAGCACCTCACAGATCAATGCTGATGGCAACAAGGTGGAACTTGTTCAGGCCACCGGTTTCCCATGGGAAGGAGATGTGAAGATTACAGTCAATCCTAAGAAGAAAAAGGCATTTGCCCTGCGTCTTCGTGTTCCGGATTGGGTGAGAGAAGCCCCAGTAGGCACAGGCTTGTATTCATTTGAAGACAAAGCACCGGTTTACACAGTGAGCGTCAATGGCGAGCCGATGAACGTGTCAACAGTGTATGATAACGGTTATCTTGTCATCAACCGCAAATGGAAGGCAGGTGATGTTGTGTCGCTCAGTTTCCCAATGAATGTACGTCGCATAAAGGCCAACTACCTTGTAGAGGACGACAGAGGCAAGGTAGCGATAGAGAGAGGACCTGTGATGTATTGCTTGGAAGGCGTTGACCAGCATGACAATGAGGTGTTTAATAAGATTGTCGGTGCCGACACCAAATTTGATGCCCAATATGATGGCGGAATGCTTGGCGGCATTGTGAAGCTCACAGCTGTTGCCGATGAACTTCAGAAAGACGGAACAGTGAAGAAAGTGAACATCACCGCTATTCCTTACAGCACTTGGGACAACCGCGGTTCCGACCAGATGGAAGTGTGGATGGCTGACACCAAGAGCGAGGCTCATGTAAAGCCAGAACCAACGATAGCTTCAGAGGCACAGACATTCTGCATACAAGCTCCAATACAGAAGGACGCGCCAGAGACCGAATCATCCTGCGCTGGGGCAGGCGGTGTGAACGACCAGTGGGAGCCGAAGAGCTCGTCAGACCAGA
>Ga0181612_171854_pt1 | contig 24574 bp, 22 predicted proteins | sample HoacroProtozoa21_FD_119630 | JGI IMG/M metagenome (GOLD analysis project Ga0181612, IMG submission 119630) | Hoatzin crop microbial communities from Cojedes, Venezuel. Combined Assembly of Gp0051906, Gp0051904, Gp0051908
CGCCGGAACCAGCCCTTTCCCCCAGAAAAAGCGCCCGGCCTCCCCCCCCTCCCCCCCCCCAGCCCCCATGCTAGGAAGCAACGTGTCGGGAGTCGGACGAGCCACGGGAAACGCAAGCAAACCATCCACTTGCATCCAAGCGGCTTTTTCCAAGGATCTGCCACGAAGTTTCAGGCTCGGTCACCCCTTCCCCACCCCCGGGTCAGAACTGATTAAACGCAGCCACCGAGTCAAACTCCAACATACTCATCTCGCTTGGCAGCCCTGCGGTTCGGTTGTGAGCTCCAAGCTTTTTCCAGCCCCCCTCCCTCCTTCTTGTTCAATTATCTTGCTTCATCTCTATTCCGTTTCCAGGAACACTTAGCAACAGGCTCTTGCAATCAGCCACCGGCAGTCGAGGATCTGAGGAGGAGACTCTGCAGTTAAGATGACCTTTTACTACACTCATGCAAATTTTAAAGAAAGTATGCGAACAATTTGCCTTTTAAGTGTCCTCCGGTTACATTCTCCAGGAGTTAATTCTCCTTCTCTCCTTAGAGACATCAGAAACACCAGATTTTATGATTTTACACTAATGAGAACAAAATTTGCAGCTTAATTCCAGCTTGCCTTGTGGATTTTTTTCTGTATCTCACACAGCGTGCAGACTCTGAATGGGCAAAAATTAACCTGTGACATCGACCCTGGCCAAGACTGCAGGTCTGCTCAGACACCGGATGATAACGTCGCCGAAAGCCAAGCCTGGGCTTCAGGATCCATCCCAGCAGCCAGCCAAACTCTTCCTGAGATTGACAAGATGCTGTTGCTTCTCTCGGCAAGCGGCTTTTATGGATCGCCATCAGAAACCCTCATTCGAGGACAGCCGAAGGGTATGCCAGGAGCCAAACGTAGCTGCAGCATCCCAGGGAAAACACAGCGGTTGTGATCTCAGTAGTAATTAAAGCTCACCAGCCCAGGCAGCAGGTAAGAGAGCTGGTGCAGTGGTTAAGGACTCTCAATCCCATGGGACTCACTGTGCCGACACAGGGAGAGCTTGTATCAAACGCAGGGACTTCGGCAGGTCTCTCCCAGGACCTCTCCACCTCTGGAATAACACAGCGACCACCGCGAGGCTCTCGGAGGTGGGCAGCGTTGATGCCCCTTATAGATGGAAATGGGTAACAAGTCTGGTTTTGGCAAACCACAGCAGCAAACTCACAGCAGCCATTTTCACAGATGCCTCGATGAGTGCCAGCAGCTGACAAACCGCCCAGGCAGCAGCCTTGCATTTTCATCAGATTCATACCAAATCCCCAAAGCTTTCCAGCACTTTCCCTGTCGCTCAGTAATTTTCCCACACCCACAAACAAGTTTGGAGATGCTCAGAAAGCGCACACCAGGACAGCCTCCGCAGCTTGCAGGGCACTGGACCATTACTGCACTGAAGTCCTTTCTCCTTGAAATGAGTGCTCTGTGTTTGGAATAAAATATCCTGTATTTCTTGCAGTGCCTAGAAGCCGGAGCGAGGGAATGGGTGAGTACCAAGGTATCAAGGCAGGCAGCTCACTTCCCTCTGCTTTCTCAGTGGTCTTCATAAATAGGGAAATAATTTGCAGTGCTCTACTCTGTGGGGGAAAAAAAAAAAAGCCCACAGATCCTTGATGCTTCATATGAGCTTAAAAAGTATAATCTACTTTTTTCTTTTCTCTTTAAAAAATGGAAAGTCCGAATAAGCACGTCATTGATCCGATTGCTGGGAACAGCATCTGGAACATCAATCTCTGCCTGAGACTGCAGAAGCTGCAGGAGAGCTCAAAGCAGCCAAGGCTGCCCTCGAACCAGATGCCGCTCGCTCTTACAGAAACGCCTGTGGATCCGTGTGAAAATGATTAAGCAAAATTGCTCCCTCTTTTCTCAACTCTCTAACTCCAATCTGTTTTCTCTTAGAGGGCAGATGCTCATTACACATCCCGCAGCACATCAAAGGGCAGGAAAGGCAGGAAGGCAGTCGCCCCGCCATGCACTGGAGGGCAATGCCCAGCGTCCCGCCCAGCCTGCCTGCACCCACTACCCTCTCCCCAGCCCGGAGCTTTTAGCTTGGGGTGAAAGCCGAGACAGTAAAAACGCCTCTTCAAGCCTCGGTCCCCTCTTAGTGACGCCATGAAGGACGCCAGCCAGGGGCTATTCCAGCAGCAGACAGCAGTGACGTGTTTCTGCAGGGAATTCTCTTGCTGCTTCAGAACTCAGCTCCAGCTACTGCAGCACCCCGGGCAGCCCTGTTTGTCGGGTGCAAAGCTGAGCATTTCTCCAACGCTCCTTCCCCACCGGCGCCTGAGCCTGCGAAGGCCAACACGAGCGACGGGCAATCCCTGCCTGCACCCAGATCCAGCCAGTGTCTTCTTCAGATGCTCACTGACAAAATGACGATGTTAGCAGAGCATTGCACAAGGACCCAGGTGCCACGAGAGGCCGACCAGAGAGGGCTGGCACCGCAGGGATGCTCTGGGACAGGAGCTGCTCCGGGGCAGAGCAGAGCCAGCCCTGCGCCCGCTCTGCCCCAGCGCAGCACCTTCACATCTACCACGCAAAGCGAGCGTTAACTACGCCGTGCATGGTGCCAAACAGCAACACCTCCTGCTCTACCTCAAACAGAGCTTTTTTCTAATGAACAGAGCAAAAATAATGGGGCTCTGACACAATCATTTCCCTTCTCCAGGAGTCTCACATTTTAAACCCCACAGGCATTTTTGGTGATGAACTGACCTCACTTTTACAAACAGAATTCACTAAATACCCGAAGCGTGATGATGCTGCGCTACACACCCCCCTCCCGAAAACCCCGCTTCCCAGCAGTACGCCCCTCCTTCCTTGGAAATGTCTCCCGGCAGATTTGTGTCTGCTAATGCAGATGAGATCTACTCCTGTTCCATGACAACTTCCACGAAGAATGGCAAATGAAGACCCCAAAATCCCAGAGCCTGAACCTAAACACCACATTGCTTATCCAAAGCCTCCTTAATCCTTTCTTTACTCAAACTCTACGGGATGATGCTCAGATCTAAACCTCTTGGTTTTTCGGATCTGTGCCAGCTACAGCAAACACCCAGCAGCTGGGACAGGCTTAGCAGGACGTGACCTTAGGGGCACCAAACCCTGCGCATTTCATGCCACACCTGAGCAAAACCCCTGCCTTCAGAGGTGAAAGGCGAGTGACTGATGAGAGGCCTCATGCCCAGAGTCCTTCTCATTTATTCTAGTTCAAAGAGCTCAGAAAACTCAAGGCAACCGCTCATCAGGTCAGATATTTCAGGAGGAGCATGGGAAAGGGTGCCTTGGAAGCAGGAAGCATGAAGCCAACTTCATCCGAGATGCAGGAGGGGATGGACAAAGCCGGGCTCTTACTGAACAGCTTCTTCCCCGGCAGCCCACTGCCTCATCCATCTTAATCTTTGACCACCAAGAGATGAAAACAATTTATCCTCACTCCCTGCTCTTACTAAGAAGTTACAAGAAATAAAAGTCAAACTAAAACAAAGATCAGTGTCATACCCCTTCTCAGACAATCTCCGGCTGACCTGGACTTTCTCATCATCTCTTTTATCTAGCGGAGTGTTTTGGCTAAAGCTTTGCAGAGGAAAGCCATGTGAGCAAGCTAGTTAAAAACCCGGTACTTCCATGTTTATACAGCCAGCTAAGCAGCACACTACAAAGCCTTTTATTCCACATCTCTGCTGACAAGCGAGCATTGATAAATTACAGAAATTGCCCAGGAATTACGAGGCACAAGAGAAAAAACTCCAGTTCCCTAGGTGGGAAATATGGGCTCAGAAACGCAGGACTCAAGGAGAATTCTGTACAAAAACCACCCCAATATTAAGGGGTAATTTATTTGTACTAAAAGGGGAGAGTGAAAACAGCTGAAGATGCAGACAGACTCCCTCCCCATGGTTTCCACAAGAATTCACCAGGTCCAGAGGTGAAGCTAGAGATACCACAAAGATATCTCTTCTTCCAAATGCCATTATTTCCAGAAAATGCTATCTGAAATGAGCCCCTGTGTGCTGGGGAGCGGCGCAAGTTGCTACAACCATGACAAGAGACGTGCTTCCCGCTTGCAGAGGTGCAACGAGTCGATGTCCACGGGGCGCACCGAAGAACAGCCCCAGTTCCCAGGTCACGGCAGGCTTCGCGCTCTGACCGCGTACTGCACCGCGTTGGTTTACATACCGTGCCTGCAAGAGCCGGGAAAAATCCATCTCCTTTGTCATAACAAACCCTAAGTTAAACAGAAAGGCACGGCCATGCATATTATCCAATTAAACAGGCACGTAAAGGAGAAAGAGAGCGCTGGCCATGCACTTCCTCCTGACTTCTGCTGCTTCGCAGTCAGCAGAGACAAAAACGGGCTGCGTTAAGCCCTGCACAAAGGGGATGCGGGAAGCGAGGTGTGCTCCCCTCCTCCCAGAACAAACCTGCTGCTCCTGAATAAAAAGCAAGAGTTTTGTAAGAGAAACCAGCATTTCGCAGTCTTTGCGTTGCTCTCTCCCACCATGGAGCGGTCAAGAAGCACGTCCCAGCCCCCTTGCAGATGCTGCCCAGAGCCGGGCAGCTGGAAAAAACATCCAAACAAGGAAATTCCCAAGTCTGGAGAAGCCAAACCGGAGCCAGCTGGTCTATAAAGTTGCACCCCTATAAAAAAACTTTGTTTGTCTTCAATTTATAAAGTTCATGGCATCCACTCTGCACGTTATAAACTACGTATACAGTTTCGCAGGGTGGTGGGCAAGCGAGGGGGTGTCTCAGGGTCCAGCTGCCTGGTCCTCGGTGGTGCCACTCACCGGGACACAGCCAAGGGAAGAAGTCCACCTGCACAGACCCTTCTACAGTGCCCCAGTATATAGCAGCGTAAAACCCAAACACAACTGGACTTCGTCTTCTGTGTTTTCTCCAGGAGGGCTGAGGACCTCCTCTCTCCACCGGCCAGAGCCAGGGATCGAAAGGCTGAACTCTGTGCACAAATACACAGCACTCTGGATTCCTGGCGGTTTCCGAAAGAGGAGAAAAGCCCCTCTCGGGTAAGTTCTTGCTGCTCAGCTCACCGAAGGGCGTTTGGATGAGCCAGCAGCTCCACTGAACGCTTCCAGGCTCCGCCCGGCAGGCTGGCACCCAGCCGGCTCCTCCACTCCCACGCCAACAGGGACACCCGGCACGCAGGACCGGAGTTCGGGAAGACAGTTGTGAAGCAGGAGGGAAGGACTTTGTAACTTCTACAGAAAGATGCTGCTACAGATAGTACAAAATAATTAATGCCTTCCAAGTTCGCACTTGCTTGTGAAAGGAGAGATTTAAAGCTCCAAGCCCAGCCCAGTTGTAAAAAAACAAGCGTGTGTCCCAGACACTGTTCTGAATCCCAGGGAATCAGCAAGTGGCAGGTCGTTAAAGCCCAGACAACGTGATTTCACATCTGCAAGTTGAAATATCTCACCGCATCCCCCGTTTCCCCTCTGCAGGTCTACAGAAGGGCAACAGCGAAGATTTAGCACGTGCAGCATTGGGTTGTTGTGGTTACCTTTAGGTCAATTCAAAAGAATATTACAACATATTCCCCAAGGGAGTCCATAAATAGCAAAGGATTCTGCTTTAATCCCCTATCTGTTCCTATCTGGATATTATGGCATTTGGACAAGCACTGCCAAAACACAGATTTATGGCAGAGATGAGAGTTTGCATGGCCAACATGTGCTCTCCAAACTTCAGATTGCAAGGAATAAATAAAAGCCTTTTCTAGGACATAGAGAGCTCTTCAGATACGGAAGCTTCATGCAGATACAAACCTCTTTTCAGGATTTCTGCCTCCCTCTCCCAGCCCAGGTGAAAGGTGTGTTTATACTGACCTTCCTCAACACTAAAATCAATTGCTTTCACTGGCTGTTCCCACCACTGCATGGTCTTCTGCTCCCTTTTCTTTTCTTTACTAATACTTTATATTATCCATCAGCTATTAACTGTCAGACCAGGTTCAAACTTCTCTGCTGACAGTGACCGACATCAAAGGGAAAAGAACTATAAAAACTGCTGACCAAAGGGAAAAGGACTACGGAAAGTACAGTCGACGAGCGCTGCAGTTGTCACTGTCGCACTGGAGACACCCGGGAGCTGTGTGTTCGTGAAAGCTTCTCAGAGAATGGTATATTAAAACCAACCAAACCCAAACAACAGCAACTATGCAGACATCTTAGTGCTGCCGAAACTGGTTTTTGTATTGGAAAAGCTGAGAAGTACCTGGGCAAGAGTCACCGTAACAGGCACGTGTGGCTGTGGGGGGCTGATCACTGCCTGCTGCCCACCCCAGCGAAGCTGTTTTTTTCTGGGAAAACAGCCCTCCTGCATCCCTGCAGCTCCTGGGCAAGCCAGGGCAGTTTGGAGAGGCTGCGCTCAGCGTTCCGTCGAAGGGAGAGATGCCAGCACCCGCGGGCACGCCTCGGCAGCAGAGCAGCGGGAGAGATGCTCACTGGCCTGGCAGAAGTCCGCGCCGGCAGGTCGACGAGGAAGGGCGATAGCACAGGAAGCGCTGGGAGGTTGTACTACAAAAAGACAGGCTGGAAAGGAAATAAAGGGAAGGTAAGGATCAAAAGGATGGTGCTACATCCTGAAAAATTATCTTCTTGTTTGGGAGCCACGGTTTAAAACCAGGTACAAAAGTGAGAAGGGAACTGGTGGAAGCAGAAAATTCAATGCAAGTGCATGCTCAGTGCAAGCAAATACATTTTGCCCAGCTGAAAAGTCAGCCCTGTAAAGACACATCCATTCCCAGAGGCACCAGGCAGATTGTTTCCTACTCCGTATTCCCCAGGTGTAATTTTAAATTAACTCACTGACAGGGCTGCCACACACCTCCCCTGGGAGCCTGCACCATGGCCCCACGCAAAGGCACATACCCTGGCTGCTGCAGCGGATCAGAACAGCTCGGCACAGCACCAGGGTCAGGGAGGTGCACACTAGGTTACAAGAAGAAATACAAAGTCATTTTTGAGCAAGTGGAAATGTTGCATCCTTGTTGGCTACACACCCTCTGGATACCGGCTACTTGCAGGCAAAACATAAAGCCAAGAATATTTGTTTAAAACCCACAGGCGGACACTGTGATTCTATTAAAAAAAAATACAACTGGCATTAATTCTAAAAACTTCCCACCATTGGGACTGGGATTCAAAACCAGCACTGGGCAGTGAGGCCAAAACACACTCAGAGCAGACGCCTGCAAAAGATTCCAAGGGAAATTAGTTATGTGGGTTTTGTAACAAAAATAAAATAAAATCCAACATTTATAAAGAAAAGAAAGGCAGCTTCCCTGGGAGACAGTGCTGCGAACACCCTTTACAGATAATTCAAGACCTGTTCAGATCCGAGGTCTCCTCGGCTCCCCGTGCTGGTTGGCGTGTGCAGCAAGGTGAAAGGCAAATGCGAACCCTGAGCAGGCAGCCGCAGCCTCCTCCGTCCTCGGGGCTGGCTGGATTTACAGAAAGCCCCGGCTTCCCTTCTGCTTGTGCGCTAAAGCCAGCCTTATACCATAAACTTTTTTTTTTTCCTAAGTAATTTTTTTGTAGCTGACTCACGGGGAGCTTCTGCCAGGAATTTTTATAATTAGTGAACTAGAGCAAGGTTTTGCCTGTGCATGCCTGACAATGTCTGCTGATTTCAGCGAGCCGTGTTCAGAACCTCGCGCGGCCCTGGAGAGCACAGCTGAGCGCAGCCCTTCCTCCCGACGGCACGGCTGACGGGGCTGCTCTCGCTGGGCTGGTATGAAACATGGTATGAAACTCTCCTCCTGCAGAGAGCTGGGCAGCTCCTAACGCACGCTTCGAGGGGAAGGAGATCAGCTGGAACAAAGTCCAAAGGTATCGGAGAAGGGCAAGGGATGCTAGCTACCCCTCGACTTCGCAAACCTCTGGCTGGAGCATCCCTGTGACAGCATCCGCAGCTATGCGCCTCTCCATCCAGCTGCATAGTTGCAAAGCCATCGTGCGTCACATCTTCCTCAGAGACAGACGACGGTATAGAGTTCCATAAAACCACGGAAAAAATAACTTCCTCGACCTCTTTCTTCGATGGACACAGGAGCTATTTTGCAAGTGAGGCTCCAAAACACAACAGTGGTCCAACCTAAAGATCAAACGCAACCCACGTTCAGATAAGCCAAAAGCAGACATCTGGCGTTAGCAGCCTAAACTACACCCAAGGTCCTTCCCGGATGATCCAAAAACCTCCCATTTTCTGCTACGGGTCAGAAATGCAAACGAATTCCCGCATTCAGGATTGAGCCATCCAGCCTCCTCCCTGTAAGGTTTGCTACAGAGCGATGCCTGTACCCTCCGCACACAAATCCTTACTCGCCCAGTCCTGTAATTTATACCACATTACATCTGAAGGGCTGCATTAAGAAATATTACAGTTGCCAAGCCCTGAGAAGCTAGGATGTGCTGGAAATTAGTTTTCTCTGTAGCTTTAATTTGGTCCATGTAGGGTCTTTACAGCACAGCCACATACCATGTGTGCATCCAGTCCTGACGCAGTTAGTATCGAGAATAGAAGATGCTCAACAAGCGAGGAATTACTCAGTTTTGGTTTTCGAGTGGTTGTTCATGCGCAGCACTCAGCCCTCTTCACTTCACACTTTTCATGTGCTGCTCCAGGGCAAAAATGAAGGCCTCTTGCCACTGCATACTGGGATACTTCTCAAACGTTTGTGAATTTATTTTTATAAAATCTTGGAGAACTACGTTCACAACACCTGCAGTTTATAGTCAAAGAAGAGAGGCACAGAGAAGCTCTGGGCACCCAGTTCCAGAATCAGCCTACAGCTCCTTTTTTAAAAAATAAATAGCACCTAGTAGCATTTTAAATGTTTGATGTACAACTTCCCATGAGATCATCTGCAGCAGGAGCTCGGCACTTCTGCAGCTCAACCCTCAGCCTGGGGACCCAGGAAACCAAGTCCCTCGCTGTGCATGAAAAGCAATTTACCCGGCGCCATACACGAGCCCTGCGGCAGCAGCAGAGCTGGAATCCCGTCTCCTTAACCATCACTTACCCTTGCTATTTTTCCACTACTTCCCTCGCTCCAAACCCTGCAGCGTGCAGGGCAGAGGTCCTACACACGCAACCCCATCCTTCATGGCCTGCCTCGACTGCCCTCCCTGAGCAGCGAGGGCCGGGGTGCCACAGAAAAAACCCATACACGATCCCGTAATTAGAAACCGCATTGTAACGCATACAGGGGGCTGAATTAAGGTTGCAGAGGAATACTGTAAATTGGATGCACATTTCTTGTTCCATTTTACTGCCTTTTTTTTTGCTGCCCTCCCCCTTATTTGGCTTTGGCTGCGCTTCAGATTAAGCTCCTAATAAGGGCTGGAGTTGGACGAGATTTTTAAGCCCATCAGATTGCAGCCTTCCAAGCCATTGAAATGAGATTCAAGCTGAACTTGAATTTTCAATAGTTTGGCCTAAAGGCAAGGGTGTTAACTACAGACCTGCCAACACCTTCTCTATGAGAAATGTCTGAAAACATGCCTGCACATCAAGCACCACTCAGGCTCTGGTAGACAAAAGCCACAAAGCTACCATCTCAACTCCACCGCTAACTTGCTCGGCCGGTTGTCCTGTCAGTAAAGCTCATACTCTTTCTCTGAAAATCCAGCAAACCTCTATAAACTCTCTAGGAAAATGGGTTTTCCCCCAAACAACCCCAAAACCTGTTGTAGCTTCCTTATGACAAGGCAAGGTGTGGGATAAGGAGAGGTCAGGTAAATCAGGTGGACACATAGGAAGCAGACACACGCCAGTTCACCCAACCCAGTCTACTTAAATGATAAACATCACCAAGATTAAAGATCACACATGACATGCATGGAGGAGCAATCAGAAAACAGTCGTCCCTGTAGCCAGCTCCTCTTACAAGCAGCAGAAAGCTATGCTTGGGCTTTCTTAGCCTTCTTAAACATATTTCTCTCTCTCTCTTTTTTTTCTTAGTTCTAGCAAACTATTTTTTTTTAAATCATGTTAAAGGGTTAGCCCAAATCCTAAAAGCAAGGAAGATACAATAAAACCGAAACGCATCCCCAGTACAGAGGCAGCAGACTGCAGCAGGCACGGCTGCAGGGTACAGAGGGCTGGCTTTCCTCTGACTTCAGCAGTCTTCACTAAAATAAAAACATCATGCTACGAGTCTACTGGAAGTCCTTAGGCCACTCCTGCCTAAATGTACAAACCTAAAGCACATCACAAAGCCTTTCACCTTCAGATCACTGCCTTGGTGGAGGAGGTCTTTAACCGAGACTTCTGCCAGTACCGTGAACAGATTTCAGTCTGGATTTTTTCACATGTTGAAGTATATTTTCTTGAGGTCATGAATGCTTCAGCCTCCCTGCCACTAAAATCTTTTCTGCTTCACACTTCTAGCATGGTGGGCCTGAAGAGCAGCCATGGCCATCCGCTCTTGCCAGCGCTGAAGGCAGCAGGGCAGCGCAGAGAAGGCGCTCCCCTCCCTTTGACGACAAACGGTAGAGAAAAGGAACGATTTCTTGAACTGCATCCAAGGCAAAGTAACCCTCCTGGAGTGCCTGGCAGGGCATCAACAGCAGTGGAAATGTCAGCTTTCAAAGAACAGAAATAAGGCTCGAGAAGGGGGTGGGGAGATTCTGCAGGAGCCAAGGTGTCACTAATCCGACGGATTGTTTTACAAACTCCCACTTCTCTCCAATGAAATTATATCCTCTGCAGAAAAATCACCTGGCTCCAACCTCCTTTGGTAAGTGGAGCGTAAACAGAACGAAAAAGAGCTCATACCCGAGCGGAAAATCAGGCTCAGACAGGCTGCGACAGGCTGGAGAGCGGAGGGACAGCAGCCAGACCACTGGGATTTTGCTCTTTTCTTCGGACAGCTGCTGCAGGACCACCAAGCCCCACCAAGCAAACACGGCTCTTCCAACGCAATGACAAGCGCTGGCCAAGCCGACGCGGTGCCCTTTGCTCGCTGCAAGGGGAAGAAGAGCACAACGGGGAGAAGAGCATGGCGATTCCTGCAAGAAGGTCTGGACTTCATCAAACTTATTTTCTTTAGCGACATTCAGTTAAGTAAGGGGCAAAAAACCCTGCAGTATTCTTCACCTGCTCTTGATGGGGAAGCTGGCGTTTCACCCGATCAGCTGAACAACAGGCTCCGCGCTGCAGCAGGCGCTGCTCCCATCAGCACCCGTTTCGCGATCAGTAGGTGCTTTCACCAGCAGGAACAAGAAACACTGAAAACGTGTGAGTAAATGGCAGTTCCCACCTTTGAAACCAGGAGGTGTCTGGCAGCTCTGTGTCAGTGTGACATACCCTCCACGGGAATTCCACACTGGTTTGTATAGCCTGAAGCTCCGAATGAAGCAAATGCTGCTAGTAATGGGAGAGGAAAAAAAAAAATTATTTGCAAGAAAAGTGACCACCCAAGCTCACGTGAGGCACGGGTTTTCCTCTCTGCCTCTGTGGCACAGCATCTGATTTGCTCAGCTACAGAACGAGTTTCATTTCTTGTTTACAGGGTTCACGTTCTCAGCAACCCTCCGGCGATGAGCCCACTGCACCAACACCCCACGCGTCACCGGTGGGCTCTGTCCGGTCTTCAGCTACTGCGAGGCTGATGATATTTAAGAAGTGGAGGAAAACAGCAGGCACAGCTTGTCTTTGCCCCTCATCTGTCACTGAGCGGCTGTAGGTGGATGCAGGCAGCACGGGCAAAGCACCATCCTGCTCAGAGCTGGGCACTGTCCCACCAGCCGCAGAGGTTCAGAGCAAACATCCGCGTGGATGATGATTCACACGCACAAACCGATGGCTTCTCAATGCCGGCATGCATTTTTTGCACAAGTTTGGTTTATCCTCAGGGCCAGGAAATGCCATGCAAGAAGTACATACAGAACAGCAAAGGCAAGGCACAATCTGTAACTGCTCTAATTGCTCGAGTAATTAAAAAGCAAAAGATCAAGCTAAATACCAGAAGCCTGAGCATCACCACAGAATCACTTTCCTTCTCAGGAGCTGCCTCTCAAACGCATGTCCTCACCAAGCACCGCCTGTGCTGAGGCATCTCCACGGGCCTCAACAACCATTTGAGCACATGACAAAAAAAAGGTCACGCGTTTTTCTTTTCTGTAGATGTGATCTTATTTTCTCTTTGGTGTGGCAGGATGAAAAGACATTTCTATTAAGTAATTGAGTTTTCCCCACAACAGACACGAGCTGGCATGTTCTGACCGTTTGGTATTTCGGTCTCAATTAAGTAAAATAATAACTGCTGCACCTACGCATTTCTCAGCTGCCTAAGAGGAAACACTTTATACATACACAGATTTTCCTAGCTTTACCACCGCATACGTAAGACATGGATTGAGGGATGAATCACAACTTCAAATTCTTCACTACTAAGCCTGGCAATCAACACTGCCACTTTCTGGCAAAGAAACCCTAAAAATCCCTGATCTTCACCCATGATGTCATCTGCAACCAGCGACATGATATGCGTCCTGTGGGCCGCTCCTGTCCTGCGACTCCGTCACTGCCAGGGGTGCTGAGGCGAGGAGGGCTCATCCCTGTGCCCGGCAGGTCTCCGCCATGGAAGCTGCTGGGTAACAGGATTTGTCCTGGATAATCCCCACTCCAGTTTTTGGGAGCCAAGGGGAGGAAGCAGCCGGAGATGCATGCAGCTGGAGATGGCAGCCACTGCAGGTAAGCGGCTTTTCTATGACTTAATTCTCCCCCAGCCACATGCTGGGTGTAAATCATGTCTCTGTTTTCAAGCCCCGAGAAGAAGAGGCAGCATCATGAAGACAGAAAGGAGACACGTGAACTCGGTGCACTGACACCAGGGCAATGGGCATCCCTGGAACCAGGCAGGCAGACGCTCATCCCCAAGCACTCAGCATATTTTAGCACTGGTTTAACCTGCCAACCCAAACCGGGACAGCGACTGAATCCAAGCGACAAACTTCTGCCCCTCTGCTTTGGTCTGAGCAGCCCAGCACATACCAGCTGCACAAGCTTGGCTGGAATAAATGCTTTTGCGTAAAGGAGGTGATGTTCCCAAATCTTGGCATGAAGGCCAGCAGCACACCTTCGTGGTCGCATGGATGACTCCAGCTGCGGCAGCGAAGAGGTGGACAACTGCAGCAGCTATGGGGAACTGAAGCACGGCCAGGGCTCCTGTCGAGCCACGGGGCAGAAGCAGCCACAAGCAGGGGTGGCTAAAGACAGAGGTGGTATGTGGTGGTCTTCTAACCTAAAGAGCTGCCGGGTTTTACGCAGACTCCTCCACTTGTTCAGCTGTGAGGACTGCAGCAAATCCTCATGGAGACAAACATCAAAACCAGGACGCTGGATGCAGCCCAGCGCAGGGCCGCCGCTCGGCCAGCCCAAGCCAAAAAGCAATATAAAACACGCACGGCTCATGGGGCGTTTCATTTTTAAAATGAAGTAAAATGCGGAGCCTTCCTGTGCTTCAAAGCCAGGCTGTCTGGAGTAAAGTGACTTTCCAGGTGAGGCACCGCTCCCCGCTCCAGTCTGGTCCTCACGCCTCTCTCCATCCATCCATGCCTCCCTCCCTCCCTCCCTCCCTGCCCATCCCATCCCTCTGCCTGCTCCTCCCATGCTCCCCATCCCTCCTCCCAACCTAGGAGCCTCTCCCCATCCCAGCACATCACCATCCTTCCAGCTCCAGAGCCCCTGGCCCCATGCAGCCGGCAGCGTTGTGCCCGCAGGGGAAGGCAGGGACAGCCACCTACCCTTCTGCCTCACAACGCAGCAATTAACTGGCTTCATAACTGCCTCTCTAGGCAAAATCCTGTCCTGGGAGCAACCAGGGCAGCAGACATCTACTTTGTGCACCACCTCAGTGATAAACAAACAGCTTTTGCCAAGTGGGGCCCTGGATGCTCCTGTCACGCACAATAATTAAACCATCAGTCAAAGACACAGCGCATTAACACAGATGGGGTGGAGAAGGGAATGAAATCGTTCCACTTGAATCTCCACAGCTAAACGAAACCTAAAGCAGGTCACATCTAAGGAGGGGGAAAAGTAGAAGACTTACAAAGAGACAAGAAATCTCATTTAACAGTCAGTTTTCCCAGTGTTTGCCAAGAAAGCAGAAAACCCAAGACAGAGAGCACCCATCTGTACAGCGAGCCAGGATCAGGCCAGCAAGACGACAGACAGGCAGGGGGCCACCGCCGTGCCGGCAGGGCGCACGCGCAGGGCACTCCTTTCTTGACCGTCAATAAAGCATTGCAACAGAGGTGGCTGGCAGGTCTTTGAAGACAAGGGGGAGGCAAAATTGCTGGCAGAGCAGCCCCCAGCTTTTTCCATGCCTTCTAAAAAATAAAGGAGTCAAAGCTGCACCATACGTTAGCACTTAAGTAGTCCCTGCCCTCAGTTTCCCACCATCTGTACTACTCGCTGAAACTCCCCTACTCATTTAATTTATTGCTGTGCGTCTCTGCCAAAATCAAAGACCTAAATATCAGTAATCTTGGTGGGAGGTATCCAGCTGCTATGACCCATTGTAGGCACAAAACATATTTGCGCAAACTTGCATTGAGAAAGCCAGGCAGCAAATCTTCCAAGGAAAAACTTCCCATGCCTTCAGATTAGCAGATCAAGCTGCAGGCTTTAAGACCTTTCCCCTCATGTATCTGTGAAATCCAGTGCTTAGGACACAAAAATGGGTCTTTTCTAACTCTGGAACGAATCCGATTTTGGAAGCGCGCGGCACGACGGCGGCAGCAGCGGGGGGCAACGGTTGTGGCTGACGCGGCGGCGGGCAGGGAAGCGGAGAACAACCCGAGGCTCAAGTTCATGTGTGGTGTGGGCCCAGTGAGATGGGGCTGGGCTGCTGGGAGTGGGAAACCCCGGTGACAGCAGCCGCAGAGCCCCACTCCGGTCACTCATCCAGCCCCCAGACCCCTCTCGCCTCAGTCTCCCTGACCATCAGACGAAGGCAGCAGGGCTTCCCTAACACACGCAGCTACTTGAAAAGCTCCTGAGCAGAGACATTATAGGGAAGAGCTCGTTAGAAGCAGCCTGAAACATAACAGCAATGCCCCCTCTGCCCTACAGTCACAAACCAGAATTTAAAAGGGAGTACCCTAAAAACTCAGCTGGCAGAGTCATCAGCCTCTCCGAAGGAAATGAGCATAGCTCCCTGCCCTCTTCAAACACCAGTATCAGCTGATAAAAGAAGAGCATTCCTGCAAGCTAAACACCCAGGCAGTACTTGCAAGGCAGGATTTGCAGCCTGGTGCCCTTGGATTCGCTTTGCAAGTGTCAGAGCAGTAGTCAGAAAGCCAAGGCAGAGGGAAGAACATTTCCAACACCCAGGTGGCCTGTCTGATGCTGAAACCCCGTCAGACTCCAGCACACGTGCGAGGCCCAGAGCGCTGCTGTCGCCCAGACCCCGGGCTGCATTTAGAGGGGCGAACAGAGGGGCTGGGTGTCCCTCGGTGGGACTGGGACCACCACGGGCCCAACAGCTCTTGGACTCACTTGCTTCTCCACGGCCGAAACAGTCACGCAAAGGAGTTTCATCTGCTTCACAGCTCCGACAGCAAACCTGGAAATTTTTTTCTCTTCCCATGCCATCACATGGCTTGGTTCATCTGAAAGCCGTTCTACCCTTGCTGTCTTCCTCCCGGTTCAGTTCAAGTCACCTTATTCCTGCAGGCAACAGCAGCAGCCAAGTGACAAAGCACAAACCGGGACCCACGATGCACCCAGGACCCCCCACAAAAGCCAGGCAAGCGGAAGCTGAACTGCAAACGAATCCGCACAGCCCACAACCGAAACCCTCCACACACGCCTCCAGCCCAGCATGCAACCTTTTAACCAGCAGCGAGCAGGACGGGATGGAGCCAAGATCCCTGGCAACACTCTAAAATCACCGTGTTTCTCCTTTTTTGGGGAGAGGCAGAATAATCCTTCTGAACTATCAAAGTGTGGGAGAACAGGCATCTGTTCAGATTCAGCTGCTTGGGTCTCACTGTTTTAGCTCCAACTCTTCCCTGACGGGTGGGAAAGGTCTCTAGCTTTTATCCAAAGGCATTGCCCTCACACGGGGCCTTTCAGCAGAGGATCGCAGAGCACCTTACAGACATTTAATTAAAACTTACAGCCCGCCCCGGTGAGGGAGGGAGTATAAACAGGCCCCCGGCTCAGAGAGCAGCTCACCAGCACAAGCATCTCTTTCTCCTGTACGGCTGAGGCGTTCGGCTCAGTTGCAAGAGCACAGCAGCCCCAGCCTCGCCAAGCCACCAAATACGTCCTGAACAGCACGGAGCCTTTGACGGGCTGTCGGAGCAGAGGGGAGAGACTGCGAGCGTACTCCGACGGGATGGGACGGGCAGGCAGGGGCTCCTCTCTGCCGACCAAGCCACGGAAGGAGACAGGTTCAGCTTGTGCTGGAGACACAAAACTGTGCTTTGTTACCCCCCTGCAATTTAAATACTGTACATTTCCAAAGCACAGCATTACCGGGGACCAATTCATCCACCTAACAGCCCTGGGAGGTTGATAAAATGGAAAACCACTTCTTTTTCTTCTTCCCCTGCTTACCTATAGGGTAAGACTTTTGTTGGCTGAATTAAACCTATTTAAACAAAAGTAAGATCAGACATCTGCCTTTGCACAGTGTCAGCTGTGAAAAACGAGCTAACATCCAGATGCAGTGGCATGTCAGGATTAGCCCAGGCTGGGGCAGGAATGCTTCCATGTATGGAAAAATATTGGAGCAGTGAAACCATAAGCTTGGAGCAGAGCAAAGTGAGAGGCCCTGTCAATGAAGTTGCAGGCTCAGGTTTAGAAGATTTCGCAGCTCAGATCTGCCATAAGATCCTCAGGACATATTATAATAAATTTCACACTTCTTCCAAAAGGGACTCTCACGGCAATGCTGCGAGTGGCGAGGGCAAGATCCTTCACCGTCTGTTTGCTCTGGAAGCGGGGCTCGGACCGCTGGGTGCCATTAACACTCCCCACGCTGGGCACGGTCTGGGGCGTTGATGGAGTCGTTCTGGCGAGTCCAAGGCTGCTGTTTGCAGCTTGGCAGCTGCCTTCTGCAAAGCAGGACCTGTAAAAGCCAACTCAGAGCTGGACAAAGCGGTGGCCTTTCAAAAAAAAACACTGAGCTGAACCAGCGCGGCTGGGGAGTCGGCGCGTGCTGCTGCCAAAGCCACGGCCAGGGCAGTGACTGCCCAGGCACGGGGCGAGAGCCGGGACAACGTTCCCTTCAACTGGGCCGGCACAGATCAACGGCGCTCATTTGTCAGCATCCTCAGTTAACGCTAATGAAGTAACAGCTATGACTTCATCTCTCCAGTGGGAATCTCTTGGGAATGAGGGAGAACTAGAATTTTGCTCGCCAGCTCGCTCACGCAGATGCAATTCGTTTCAGTTGCTTTCTACTCTCTTCTGCAAACATTACCTAATTCCCACCCAGATTCTTAAATCCTTGCATTGAAACGTAACACAATGCTCCCCTCTCAGCTGTCAAAGGCCAGCCTCGCAGAGATCCCCCCCGGCGGGATCCGACCCCCTGCGCCGGCTGCCACCCCCTCGCCACGGGCCAGCCACACCGAGGCCCCGCTCGCAGCTAACGATGCCACCATCTATTTTTTATACCTCAGGCATGAAATAAAAATCTAGTAACTTGGCAAATTCATTTTAAATAAGGACCTTTGCACCTTTTCTCCATTAAGATATTTTAAAGACGAGCTGGATATAGCCACAGTTGCAAAGACAGACAAAATGTTGCCAATGGACTCTCGAGTTTCCCGACTTGGATGGGCAGGACAGCTTCAACTGCTGCAGATCTTCAGGGGTGCAAAATACCCACAGCAACACCTCCCACCACCCCACTGCTACACTGCTTTGTCTGCCTGCAGAGGCTGCTGAGCCTTGCCCCCAGCAGCCCCAGGCAGCCCCACTGCCTCCCCATCACCAGCCTTCGGCTTCCAGGCTTGCTCTGCCCGGCGTTCGCTTCCCTGCGACCCTGCTGAAGACGCTTTCGCCCCCCTGCACCATTCCCAGTCTCCACAGCTGCAGTGACACCCATCATTTGAAACGCATCCTTCACGACGCAGACTGTCCCCAGCGTTCAGGCTCTGTGCCCAGCACTCGTCCCCGGCCTCCGGCCGGGATCCATCACGCCGCACTCCCCGTCCCCGTCCGGGCTCCCATCGCTCTGTCTGCAGGCCAGAGGGGCTTGCTGGGCTCCAGGCAGGGGCTCGATCAGATTGCAAAAGTTCAGCTAACGCCCTGATGCAACCGGAGCAGTCAGTCACTCACACTAAATCAAGACTGCAAATTCTTTACATATTAATTGTTGGTTGCAATTGTTCGTGGTGTTGAAAGAAAGACGTGAGAGTATGCAGAAACCATTCCCACATTTTTTCAGTTCCACCCTTCTATTAATCGCGTGTACTCTAAGTCAAATCAATAAGACACTACATTTTCTTTGGAAAACTGAGATGATGAAAATGAGATCAGCTATCACACAAGATGCTCACATTGTAAACTGAAATACTGTATAATTCACTTTCCCATGAGAGAACTTCATACGTCTGTTTGCTTACTTGTCAGCTCATCCCACTCCCAGTTTCTCCCCTGGCCACATCTTTACCTTGCGACCTACAGATTTCACTCTGATTGTGTTTTTTGCTTACAGAGCATCAGCAGCGAAGCAGCGTCCCAGCCAGCACCGAGGGACGACACGGCAGTGCTGGGAAAAACCCTCGCCCCCAGCCGAACACCCCCCAGCCAGGATCCTACCCTGGGAATGGAGCGGAATTAATGTGCACAAAGCCCAAGGAATCCAAGCATCCTCTCCACGCTGGCACGACTCCCCCCTTTCCTAACCATTATCTGGAGTGGGCGCAAGCACAAAGTGATCTGTCTAGAAAAGTGTTTCAAATTTACCTGCATTATGCCGTGACGTGCCGTGGAACCAGTTCAGAGAACGCACACAGCTATAAAGTCGTGATTATTCAGTATTCAACCCAGCCTGAAAGCTCAGGAGTCAGCTTGTTATTTGCTGAAAGCAGGGGGCCTGATATTATCCGTGAATAGTTCAAAGCTGCAGTTAATTCAACATCACTCCTTTCAAAAGCATAAAAATCACAGATTCCTGGAGTGTGTAAGCTTTTTAAAAATGACAAACTACTAACTGCCAAATCAAAGCAGCAAACAGAAATCCACATGGTTGATAAGACAAATAGTTGCATTTTAAAGAGTAATTAAATATCACTTTGGAATATTTTGCTTGGAACTTGTTTCCCTGATAAAAAACAGGGAGGGGAAGAAGGAAGCAATCTGCACACACCAGCGGGCTTCTCAGCATGCAAATGCTCAGTGAAACACTGCTCAAACTTGTTTTCTTAATTCAGAGTTCAGCCTGCAGTATTACAGTCCCCAGTACTCCCTTCAGCTTGCTTTTCATCCCCACATTTCATGTCAAAACTCTAGCAATAAGGAGCAGACGACCCCTACATTGGATCTGCCCTGTCAGGGAGGAGGGTGCGTGGGGCTGGGGTACGAATCCCCCTGGTCTGATCACCCAGAAGTGCAATATCTTCTGACTTGACTTAGATTAAAACCATACCCCAACTTCCACGCTGGGAGCGTTGCTGAAAAAAACAGGAATGCAAAACAGAGCGCTCTACCCAGTTGCAATTCAGGAGAAGTGAAACCCTACCCCAGCCCAGGAGCCAACCCTACCATACGCCACTCAAACATTAAAAGTACGTCCACTAGAAAGGATCAAAAAACTCCAACATCAAAACCCCCCGGACTCTCTCAACACCCGTACCTGCTAAGAATGAACTCACAATGAATCTCACACAAACTTTCTCAGCACTAAGAAATACATATAAGCAACGGTACAAAAGGATCATTTCAAGTATTGAACAAGGAGACAGCTTACTGCGTTTCCAACTGAAACTCCATCAAATCGCCTGAAGAAGCCACCATCCAAAGGCAATGCAAACCTGATGCCGGTTTTTGCGACAGGATTTGCAGAGCCCAGTCCAAGATCCAACCGTGTGTGAGCAGCAGCAGCTCCCGTTGCTTCTCCCCACCGTGGAGCCGGGAGGATCTGGCGATGGGAAGATGTCTGAGGACTTTCAGAGCTGGCCATCAAACATGAGCAATTACTGACTGAAGGATGCAATAAGCAACACGGCAGATGACACATCGGCAAGACCATTGAAAATACTAATCCTCCCCCCTGCCTCCCCGGAAAGGCGCTCAGGCAGGCCACGGTCTGGCTATGCAGGGAAATCCAGCTTCCAAGGACACCAGTGATGTTTCTGCAACTATTGCAGGACCTGGATTTTAACCGCAGCCCCCAGACTTGCAGTCTACTGACAGCAGTGAATGTCTATGGGGACTTCATCGAAGGATTAGGGTCTTGGCGTGAGAGACAACTGCTAATTATAGGGAGGGTCACTGCAAAGCTGTATAAAATACACTCAGAAATGATTTTGAAAAGCGGCATCAACAATAACAAGAATTAGAGAATGTTTTGGCTTCAAAGCCGTCCACACGATGTGGAAATACCAAACAGCTTATTCCTCTGAAGTTCACTGTTGTACTTTTCCAAAATCACACAGAAAAATGCTTCATTATTTAGTACCTTCCTTTGTAGAGCTGTGCGCTGATTACTTTAAATAAAGTTGCTTTGCTTAGGTCTGCAACCTGAGAGTAACAAATGAAATTGTCAACCGTGCATTTTTAAATGAACGTTTTCATTTCAACATCTGGATTAAGATGCCACAATGAAAAACAGCACACAGGCTTCTCTCTGCTCCTTTCATACATCTCCCATTCTTATGTTTCAGAACCAGCGAGTTTCAAAGCAAACAAAGAATCAGTTGGTGCTGCTAATGCCTTGCTTCTTGCTCAATAGCCTTATGTCATGAAAAGACCATATTTTTCAAACCCACATCTCCGTAAGCCAAAGATTTCATATACATTCCCACCCCAGAAATACAGTCAGGAATACAGCTGAAAGTGATTACCTAGATATTTTTATATGATGAAACTCAAAAGCTGCTTCGAGTGATTTATAAAATTTTCTGTTAGACAAATCCCACATCTGTGCTGACCACTTGCCTCCCAGATCTCAGCAGATGGCGATTTCAAACAGAAAAGTTACGAGACCCTGAAAATCACAGTGTATCTTAAACTGTAATCAAGGGTTTGAGGTCTTTTCCCACACACACAAAAAAACTGCATACCATCTAATTTAATGGCATTTCTACCTCCTACCCACCAGTTCTTGCACAAACTCTACCTACAGAACTAGTACCTGGTGTCTTATTGGGTGGGGCTCCCACAGCAGACAATCCTTTTAAGCAGAGGGAAAGAAAATGTCATTCTCTTGGGAAGGTGGGGGGAACACAGAACACAACTTAAAAAAAAAAACAATGGGTGAGAATTTGTTGGAAAAGACTTCACAGAGACACCTGCAAACAAGCAAGAGGATGGTCACATTTTAGCCATCAACCTTCAGAGCACCGTCTTACTTGCAGTGCTGAGGAAGACGTGCTTCCAGCACAGAAGGGTGTTCTGTCCACATCCTTCGCGGATCACCCACCGTAGCAGTCAAGCTGCTAAAACAACAAAAATCCAAAACTACCAACTTGCACCTTTCCCCCTCCTTCGGGCGAGGCAGGACAGATGTCTTCACACACAGAGTACGATAACGTGCCTCTGCCACACAATTCAGCAAAAGACACATTTCATGTGAAGACAGGAGAAAATACATACAGCAAGGTATACAAATCTAACTTTTAAGATAAAGGAAAAACATTCTATCCCAATCGGATCATATTTACCAGCGAGAGCAAACAGAGATTCTCAAGCTGCCTTCAGATACTTGACCGAGTAACCACAGAAACATACTCAACGTGGTTTACATTTATTTAAAACCGGAGCAGAAGTATTTCAGCTCCAGTGGAAATGGGTTTGTCTTCCCAGGAAGAATCTGGGCAACACTGGAGCAGATGCATAAACACAGCAGAAAGCAAACACAAAACAAGAGGCAAAGCACAGACCCTACACCACCGCGGATGCACCAAGTAAGCCTAATGGGAAAAGTCAAGATTAAAAAGAATGAGGAAGGCGACTGGGCCAAGTACGTAACAAGTAAAAACAAAGGCAAAGGCAAATAAACAACAGTAAAAGATAAACCGCTTCTCTCCCAGTGCACACCCGCTTGCAGCTCGTTCTCCTCCAGCACCCCGACCCTGCTTTCCCCCACTCCTACATGGACCCCTGTGAGAGGACCTACTGGATGGCAAATGTGGCCATATATTTTTTTTTTTTAGCAGAAATGATCAAGACATCCCACAGCAACACAGCACAGCTGGACGGCACGCTCCTGCTCTGCTCCAAAAGCCGGAGTGCCATAAGCCCTCAAAGAGCACCCAAATTCACCCCGAGCGTAGGTGGGCTTTGCAGCAGGGATGGTCTGGAGCTCCCTGGGAGAAGTGGGTGACATCAGGGCATGTAGACAGATGGGGGCTGTTTACATTACTGAGGTTCTCAGTAGCAATCAGCAGTTAAAGCTGTTATTAAATCAACCCTTCAGAACCTGAGCAGCTGTTCATGCAAACAGATAACACCACAGTGATGTTAAATCAAAACCCCAATGAAACAAGAACACGGAGCAACATCTCTCCCCCATGTTCTGCTCAGCAATGCCAGGCATTATCAGAAGACAAATCAACTACCAACAGCTACGTACAGCTACCCAAGTCCGGGGCTGAACAGCTTAACTGAGAGATGTGCATCACAAGTTAAAGGCCTCCGATCTCACTTTGCACGTTAAGGTTTTGTTCTTGAAAAAAACAAAACAAAAAAACAAAAAACAGCTGGCTGTGGCTCAGACAGAGGCATGATGCCATCCTCCTCATTAATCAAAGGCTTTCCCCACGTCCAGATGTTTGCTGACTTCTACTGCTTTCTTTTATTACTGGTTTGGAGACAGAAATTGCTGAAGTTACTCAGATTCAACTGGTTGTTGCAAGGCGCACAGGCTGTTATGTACTTGGTAACTGAACCCTGGCATTACTGAGTTACTGAGGCATCCACCGAAGAGTGGCTGTTTTCTCTGACAGCCCATACTACTTGCACCAATAACCATGAGCGTAAGATCCTATTCTACTTTTAGGACTGTGGGAATTTTCCTGCAAGCCCAGAAACGAGCTTGGTTTTTAACAGCGATCAGCGTTTCAGCATTTCATGCCCGTGGTTTGGAAGAAGCAAAAATGTTGAAAGAACACAGAGTACACCAGAGAAAGACAACGCACACACTGATAAACGTTTCAGTAGGAAAGCAGGACCTTACCAGCCGTATCAGTCAATAACTGTGAGCAATAAAAGAGATGCTACAGCATGGGATAGGAAGCCATCTCTCCCCAAAGCTTTCGCGACCTCAGCAGATAAAGTCACCGACCCACACTGGGAAGCGTGGGCTGGAAGGAACCTCTGGAGGTCCTCGAGTCCTGTCCTCACCAGCACGAGATCCCATCAGCCACAGCTTCACCCACCCGAGCCCTGAACCCCCCAAGGACAGGGGCTCCACAGGCTGCGGGGCTAAGGCTGAGCTCAGGGATCGGGCTCAGCTCCCTGCCCGATGCTCCCACTTCTCTCTCTCTCTCCATTATCTCCACTCTGTATTCTCAGATCCCTTTCTTCCCATAAATCTATATAATTCTCCAGGGGTTGTCTCACATCGGGTTTAGGAATAGCCTTTAGTGCAAAGGAACCATAACTCAAAACACTGCCTGCATTTTTCTAATGCTTTTGTTTTTAAACAAATTAAGCCTGCGAGGTACTGAACATATGCTAGACATCCCCAGCTCTTGCTGGCATGTTTCTGAAAAATAGAAAGTTTGTGCTTTTCTGGAGAGTCAGGTCATTAACCTAACTATTTAAAAATCAGCCTATTATACAAGGAAACTTCTAACTGCCTGAACCACGGGTTATAAATCTCCTGGTTAGAAACCAGATATCCTGACATAATTGCCCTTATAACTTACAAATAGGTTCTCTGTTATCCATAGATTAAGCTTCCTCCAAAGCCACATCACATCTGCTTAGTTTCGCAAATATACAGCACGAGCTTCAATTACTTTACACACCGCACAAAAATAATCCTGAATTTAACTCAGGGCTTCTTGGAATAAGAGTTTAAGACCCCATAATCTTTTTATTTAATGTTTTCTTGCAATCTAATAGATGAAGTATTGGCCAACATGTAAAATTAATGCCACCTTCCACCTCTGCGACTTCCCAACCATTTAACTACGTTGCAGCAGAATTATTAAAGCAAATACGGCAAGCAAAAGTCCCACCACCCAAATAATCTGAAACATTCTGTAGGGAAATGGCCAGCTACTAATTGGAACCACAATCTTTTCACATCCCTGTAGGAAGAGGGTTTGGTTTTAAAGAAACCGGAATTAAACTCTTATTTCTTTAAAGGACGAAGCTTCTGTTGCAG
>Ga0181612_158914_pt1 | contig 24570 bp, 20 predicted proteins | sample HoacroProtozoa21_FD_119630 | JGI IMG/M metagenome (GOLD analysis project Ga0181612, IMG submission 119630) | Hoatzin crop microbial communities from Cojedes, Venezuel. Combined Assembly of Gp0051906, Gp0051904, Gp0051908
CTATTTGGGCCAAGGATTGGGGGGGGTGGGTGTTGTTTTTTTTTTTAATTTCTTTTGAAACTTGCCAACTTTACCCTCAGCACTTCTACCATGCAAAAAAGTTACACTGGTGTGGAGGTACCTTAAACCAGTGTAGGCAGTTTCACTTTCTAGATAAGGAGATGTTATTTATAAAAACATCTTGCGATTTCAGTTACCTTGGGAGACACTCACCGTTCTGGTAGCGTTGGCAGCGGCTGTACGGCTGCAAGCTCCTGACTCTTGCTTCAGTCAGAGATTTACCTGCGGACTTTTTGTGTCCAACAGCAATGCTAAACTTATGGCGATGGTCCATGGCCATCGTAGAGTTTGTGTGTGCTCGTGCCGTTGCCCTCCCTGCCCTACCGCCTTTGGTGTCTGGGTGAGGACGTCCTGCCCGGGCAGCTCTCCCGTCCCCTCCTGCCAGGGGTGCAGCAGGGGAAGGAATGAAGCGACACGGGTGGGTTAGCGCCGATGTCAACGCTACCGATTTCTGTTCTCCACAGAGCAAGAGCGTGCGGGTTTTGAGCTCCTCCACTAGGAAGCAAGCGCTGGCGGTGCCTCTTCACCGCCCGTGCCTGGTGGTACCCGCGTGTCCCTGAGACGTGGGGACTGCCCAGTACGTGTGGGTTCATTGGGGTGACATGTCCCGGGGCTGACATGTCATAGTGTGGTGTCACCACAAGAGGGGAACCCACGGCCGGGTTCGGGGGCGCGCCCTTCGCGCCCTGGTCGAGGCAAGCGAACGTTTTTGATGCACTTATCATCATACCCCTGCTTCGGTCAGGGGGCCAACACAGTGTATATTTAGAGAACAGATCCTACAGAAAGAATTGTGTCTACGAAAAATGCAAAGAGCTTGGTTTTTTTCTAAAACATGAATGTCCAAAAAGGCAGCCTTAAAGACGAATGCATACATTCAGATTATTATTTCCTACCTTCTGTTGTAACTTCTTTAATGCACAAATTTAAGGCATGTAATTAAAATTTCTGAGTAGTTCTGAAAAATTCTCATTATGCTTATCACCTGATAATTGGGTCCTATACTTGTTATAAGGATAATATAAATTTCAAGATCTAACAACATGTGGTTGCTCTTTGATTTACGTAAAATCCAATCTGAAATACTTGTGAGAGTAATCAAAAATAACATGTAAAATAAATGCACAAACCTCATTTCCTTTGCTTCCAGCACTTGATTTCATTTCTTTGGGTTGCTGTATAAAGCAAAAAAATATTTATGTGCCAAAGAAGCTATAGACAGAAGTACATATAAAGAACATCATTTGTAACCGTGGTGTTCTTAATATAAGAAGGTTTTATTTACCGTACAGAAATACAGTGTAATGACTGCTCTGACACTGTGCCTTGACAAGTCTATTCAGGGAATAGTCTTTTGATATTTTTAAAGAATTTTGAAGGAAACTAAGTTGATGTCACAAAAAGTTAATTAGGGTGCTTGCAAAGTGTATAACACAAAAAAGCACTAGCAACTGCCAATCTCCGCCTCTGCAAAACTGCACGGAGGCACTGCGTCTGTGGTTAAGCCCAAAGAAATACCATAGGTGAGGGAGTCTAGGCAGAAAGCGTGACTCACTGGGCTGTCAGAGAAGCTACGGAAGCAGCACCGTAGCCTCTCAAAAGACAGTTGTGGCAGGCATTAATTTCAACCAAATCCAAAGCATTCAACTGTTTGTTTCCCCTAGACAATGCTGGTGTGGTTTGGTTTTGGTTTTCTGTTTTATTTGTTTGTTCGGGGTTTTTTAACAAAACTCAGTTTCTGAGCAGCTGATTAATTCAGCATGATTAGTCTTTTCCTTTTCTGGCATTAATTAGGATTTGCTTTGTCATTTCTGTGAAAATATGTAGTCTTATGGAATGGATAAATTGTGGAAAGGGATAAAGGAGTTCTAGGAGTAAACTTTCTATATGAGGAAAATGAGTGTAGACTTGACGGTAATCCAGCTCCCCTTGTGTATTTTTTTTAAAGAATCTTTAATTTCTTTACCAGAGCTACACAACAGGAAAAAAGCAGTCAGACTTACCAAATGTCGAAATTCTACCGACAGGCTTCCGTTTGCGGATTCGTCCATGTTCATTGCTTTCACGTGTGTTCCACACAGAACGAATCTACGATTACTATGGAGGACGTTACACTTACGTACTCAAATAATGCCGTAGTGGATACTTTAAGAAATGTGGTATTTTATTTTCTTACCTTACAGTTGAAACGTTCCTAAAATAGAAGAGGGGCAGGGGGGAGGAAACACATTGTGAATTAGTAAATGTGTGAGCCATAAATTGTACTGAGAAACGTATCTTGAGGCGGTAGGTTTTGCCCTGTCAAAGTTAACTCCTATTACTGAGATAACAGCAATTTTTAAATTAAAGAGCTGAAATGCGTACTGTCCAGCTAGACTTTTGTATCTGGCCAGATACAAGTAGTATATGTTATCTAGCTTTTCCCTCGCCATTGGAATGATATATGGGTATTAAAAACTGCAGTACTATCTAATTGCCTGCGCAGCTGTGTTCTGGGATGGTACAAGTCTGTGTAGCTCATGGACTGAGAGAACAGCACAGCAGCAAACTGGACAGTAAGCAGCTTTGGAGAGAAGCAGTCCTGGCTTCTCTCCTGCCCCTTGCTTCCTCACTGGGTGGTTTCCTTCCTTCTTTTGGGCCAACACCTATGCCCATGTTGGGCAAGATGATTTTTAGAGGCCTGCAGAAGAACGGCAGAGGAAGGGGAGGTGGCTGGGAATGGTGGGCGATGAGGACTTGGATCACCTTCACTGATTTTGAAATCAGATCTTGACAGCAATTCTTCTGCCCCATGTTTTCTCATGCTAGGGTACCCTGACCTATCTGTAACCAAGCTTGCTCTGCAGTACTGGGTATTGCTCAAAAGAATAAGCCTTGCAGAGACAGGATGCATCAACTCAAATAGAAACACTCCAGGCAGCATTCACACTGTTTTCACAAAGGTAGTATAGACAGGCTCTGAGATGATTTTTGCTCAGGAAATTAGAATCAACCAAAGAAGCTGGGGATTCTTTTTGTTTAGGACCACTTTAAGAAATAATGGGAATGCAAAGGAGAACCAAACACCTTGGAAAGGAGGAGTTTAGATAGCAGCCTTAATTCAGGCAGAGGTAAAGCTCTGTAAGCTGCCATAGTAACTACAGCACTAGCTTTTCAAACACAAGCTTTATGTACTACCTGGAGTGGCTGCATTGAAGGTACTGGGCCTATGAAGGCAGGTGGAATTAAGTGGTATTTCACAGCTAACTATTCAGTAAATGCAGTACAGTTTAATTTAAAGTTTTTGTGTGATGCTAGTCTTTCAGACTGATGAATATTTTCCAAGTCTTGAAGCGAATCTTAAATGGACTTCTTGCCTCCAGTTTGAAAATATTAATTAGACATAGCAGCTTTTTTTAAAAAAGAGACAAAGATATCTTCCACATTAACAAAGAAAAGCATTATCCTGTTGTTTTACTTGATTTTGGGGTTGTGTTGTTTTTTTTTTTTTCCTTTTTAAAGCAATTTCTTTATCAGGGTAGCAATTGAAAAATCTCTGTTGTTTATGTAGGGGGAGAGAGAATATCTTTGCTTTAAAGTTTCTTACTTGTCAATAGTTGCTTTCACTCTGATCTGGTAGTTCAGCTCTGGCAATTTAATTAGCAACCTTTGAAACAGAAGAAGTGAAAGTGAATATTAAGAGAATACGTTTCTCACCGGAAAATATTAGAGACCAGCAGCTCCACACTAAAGTATCTGAAAACAGATTAGGCACCTAGGATTATATCATGATCTACAGGGCTGCATACTCCAAAAGAGGAGCTGGGCTGGTCCAGCGGCAGGTGTTCTACCTTCCCTGCAAGTATGTGGACAAGTTAGTCTGGCTTTGAGGGAATGGCTAGGGAGGCAGCAAAGTAGTAAGAATTAAGAGATGGATTTGTATAATCTGTGACTGCACCACAGATGTTATGTGTACTTCCCTTCATGTGCCCTTTCCACCACCCCCCGCCCTCCATGCCTTTTGTTTTTTTGTTGCTGTGAGGTGGAAATGAGGTGAGAGTTCCTCTCCAGTCTTCACTCTTTTCACAAAGTCAGGCAAGGAGCTAGTGGGAGGGAAATAATTTGTCATTGATTCACCAGAGCCTCCCAAAATGCAGAAGTTTCTCTTTCCTATGTGCAAAAGTGGCTGTGAGTATCCTGATGTGGATTATTATTTACTCAGTTTGCAAAATCATTAAAACAAGAATTCAATGTATACAGAACCCTGGAGGTGCTGACTTTTGGCCACAATCTGCCTTTCTTCCTTGCACTGGTTCCTCTGTGTTGCCACTTATGAGTGACAGATTCTGTGGTCTTTATATCCCCATTCCAGAAAATCTCCCTGGGGTCAAAAGGATTTCTAACACGTTGGCCTGCTTTGTTTTCTAGATTCTCCTAGGATAAAATGCAGTACACGAATGGAGAAGTTTATATCAGACTTCCTTTCCTTACCTTAATTTAACAGTGAACTGTATTAATGTTTTAAGAACCATTGGCCTCTGGGGATGTGTTGGCATGCAGGGCTGCCTCTCAACCACGAATGAACTGTGTGAAGAGAAGTGAAACAAGCAGATTGTTAGGAATATGCAGCAACAAACAGCTGTATTAGAGGGGGGGAAAAAAGTGCTGGTATCTCTTAAAAACTTATTTCTCTACAGATACCGAAGTGGGAGGTGTGCATTCCAACTCTCAGTTATCAAAATGATCTAGTGGTCTAACTTACAGTTGACTTGTTCCCATAAGAAACAGATATTTAGAATATATTAAAAATCAAAAGAAAACAAATTCCATAGTCCTAAAATACCAGGCTGATAAAGGTCTGGAAGACTGAGACTTTTATCAGAACCGTAAAATGGAGTATAAAAATGCACTGAGCCTAGCTCCAGTGAAATTAAACAATCTTTTAAATTTTTTTCATTTTTTGTAAATAACCCCAATTGACCATGTTTTGTTTTCACAGTCACTTGTATATCTCTCGTATAGCCAGTACAAAAGGCAAGAGAAACAATGATAATATTTTATATATTAATAGAGCCTCTTGGCGAGGAAGAGGAAAGACAAGGAACAAATTAATGCCTGCTACTTTACTTAAAAAAAGGCAAACCAAAACAACCCAACCAACCAAACAAAAAAGCCCCAAACCCCTAACCTTTTCTCAGCAGTATGTGCATGACTCCTAGTGAAACAAGTGGATTTTGCGTGTTCACCTAGAGGCAGAACTTGTCCACAAACGCTTAACTGCTACATGGGAGAAGCTGCCCGGCACCTGCAGCTTCTGGGAGTTTTGGTGACAGCTGTACATGCTTTTTATAATGGAAATGGGTCTTTAAGATCTTCAGAGACTCAAACTTTTGTCATTTTTTTTTTCTTCCTAACAATGTGGTGTCATTGTTGCCAATAGATTTGTGTCAGTTGGGGTAAAGTGATGTACGTGGACAATGGCTTACGCACTTCCGGAAAAGGTTGTAGAGCAGAAAGTTGACTTTTTCCAGCAGCTGAGGCCTTTGCACTGGGATAGGGTCCCCGTCGTAGGTCAGTCTGGTCAACAGTTCGTCCAGTTTTTCTAGTTGCCTTCGAACTTGAAAGAGGCTCTCTGCCAACAGCGTAAAACTACAGCGAGGCAAAAGATCAGTTTGCAATCTGTCATGTAAACTGTTTCTCAGAACGTCGTGGCTACTGAAGTTCTTGCTTAGAGAGATCGAAATCAGTATCAAATGGTGCTTTCTAGCTTTCTCCAAACCCGTGTCCGTTCATCTTTCGTTTGCAGGTTTATATAAATACATCAGACAAATAATACCTACTTTATTTTCAAAGGTAAATATTATGCAATGGGGCTGGTAGACAGCAATGCAATGCACTCTGATAATTTGGAAGAAATGCATACATGGTCCTGATGTTTTACATGCAGGGCACTTGTGCCAGTTTTAATTCTTTCCTACAGCTCAGTAGTTTTGTGGAATGTACTCTTTAAAAGGAGAATGTTTATATAAAATGAACAAGTTACTGAGACTGAGAAAGTGTAAAGTAAATAAGGAAAATAAAATAAAATCCAAGCACATCCGCTAACGGTTTGTTAGGGTATGTGTATACAAGTGACTTTCTAAAGCTGTTTTTAACATCTTAACTGGGAAAAAAAAGAAACAACTTCTGTAGGGGGAAAAAAAAAAAACCACCAAAAACCACAACAAAAAACCTACACCACACAAACAAGGCAAAAAATACTTTTTTTTTCTTCAAACCTAAAAGAGTTCTTGGTTGTTTTCCTTCCTTTTTTTATTCTTTTTACTTCACCTTTTCCAGAAGACAAGTTTGATGGGAGAGAAATGACTGGGACGCTAACATTCTCTTGCTGCATTATCTTTTTCAATATAATGCTGTTTTCTTTTTATTTGCGATCACCTTTAAACCTGCCACCACAGTGGCTACTGCCATTCAGTTCCTGCATAGTTTGAAGTCTGGACCTAGTGAGTCAAAGCATAAAAGTGTCTACCCGGCTCCTGCCTAGGCAAAACTCCCGCTTTCCTGGGTGACAAACTCAAGTCAGCACGGTTCTTACTCAAGCAAAACTCCCGAGGGGGTTTGTATCGTGTATCTGGAACAACTGTCAGACCAAAAAGTGACTGACTGCCACGGCTCGGGCGCAGCACTTCGCTGTTGTCTTATTTATTCTGAACAGCAAATGTTGTCCACCAAAACAGATTGTATTTTTGTTATTTACTTGCTTAGGTGCTAATGAATTTGCTGCTGTGGCAAGGTAACTGATCTAAAGGAAAGATTACTTCATGCACAGCAGACTTCCTGTGGTTTTCGGTGGAAACACAAGTTTGAGGCAAGCCTACCAGTTCTGGAGCTGATCAAGCCCACCATGGAGAGGACCCCCGATGCAGGCAATCTGCTGCCGCCTCTTCCAGTCCAGCAGCTCTTCAGTCAGCATGTTGCTCATCAGCATATCGATTTCGTGAATCACCCGCCCTATTTTACTGAGCACTTCCTGTAAAATAGGAAAGGTGTCGCAGACCGGCCATGGGGAACAGCCACAAAATTCAGCAGTTATCATAAAGTGCTGATTACATTTCTTTCAATGGCTTTGAAAGTAACCGTATTTAGCCACTACCACTTTAGTTTCTCTAATTCAGAGGTGACGGGGATCATCGCCCATTGTACTTGAAATTAACCCTGGATCTCTGTGAGCTCTTCCTCTGTAGAACTGCTGCTCTGGGGGAGGGAAGGAGGATAGTTGCATTCTTTGTGGGCATAGCACCTCCAAGAAGGTGACATTTGCAAGTCCTGTCAAGGTCAAAAAGTCCTCCTTTTGTTTTGTATCATATCCAGTGCAATGGGGTTTTTTTGGTTGCTTACTTTTATCCGTAAAAAGCACACGGACTCAAACAAGTTGCCTAAATGTGCTGTTTTCTGTGCTAGCAGAGAAGTGGTCGGGGCAATATTTGTCATGTTTGTAAGTCTCGGTCACTGAACAGAGCAAGGTGCCACTGGTGGGTTGTTGGTTTGGGTTTTTTTGTTTTGGGGTTTCGTTTGAGGGGTGTGTGTGTTTGGGGTTTTTTTGTTCTGCGATTATTAGATTGCATTTGCTTTGAAAGCTTTTTGCTTACTGTAAAAGATACATATTGCCAACTAAGTGACTTGTTTAGGGCAGGACGTAAGAGGTCCTGTGAAGTGATGCCCTCGCCTCCCTTCTAACTGCTAGCCAGAACCACCCGCCCAAAACCTTCTGTGGATTTGTAGCTCCTGTTAACTGTCTGTTCTTCTGAGAGCAGAATTTAAAAAGGCACGCGTATGCGTTTGAGTGTTCAACGTGGGAATAAGGGGAGAAAGCAAATGAACCACAAATGACAAAACGTGTCACTAACCTTTCTCTTGTAGTCCAACGTATTGAGCATTGCCTGCAACGCCAACATTTCCTGTTTAATGAGGGTGCTGTTTTTGTCACTCTGCTCTGCGGGGGGATGAAAAAAACGGGTATAAATGCGCGTGTGGGTGCCTGTGCCTTTTTCTAAGGGGAGGAGGGGAAGAAACCACGACCAGACTGCAGCATGAACTAGTGAAAAGATAAACTGCAGGCATCAGTACATTATGTAATAGCGAGCTTCATTTGAATGGACTGACTTTAGCACAAGTTGAAGATAAGGTTTTATGACTCTGCTTGTTAGATGTGTATGTGGAAGAGGAAAAGGTAGAAACATAGAGACGGTATCTAGAAATCTATAAATTTCTTATTCATGTGCATACTCATGTGTATTCTGTACGCCTGGCTTGGATCAATGATTGATCTGTGCACTGCTGAAATATGCTCGTGGTGTTGGCAGCTAGGCTAGAGCTCTTTGGACTCGGTGTGAGTTACACGTCTGGCTGAGAGAACAGAGGTTAGGCATTTGAAACAGAGATAGCGTTCATGGCCGTGGGGATTTCAGCAGCCAGGAGTACAGATCACTGGGTATTTCCCCCTCTCTGTCATTCTTTTTCCTTCTCTGGATCATGCACCAGTTTCAAGCTTCCCCAAGCTTGCCCCATATCCTTTCATATGCGGCTCATCCCCCCGCCCTCACCTTCCCCCACCTTTTGCTCTTGCATCTTTTATGCTACCTTCAAAAAAGAAATTGGTGCCCACTGTGTCTCTGCTAAGCTCTGGATTGACATCTTCCCATTACGTTGGAGCAGACGACTCAATAGAGGCAGACAAGTAACCGAGCGTCAGCTCAGCCGCAGCAATCGCTCACACACGTTGTAAGGTGCTGCAGGCTGGCTCTGCTGCTGCAGGGTGTTTGACACAGTGAGATTTTAAGCCCTGAAAGTCATTTACATAAGCATGTTTTGTTCTGCAAGTGGGGCAGGTTTCAGTCATCTGCGTGGTCAATAATTAGGATTGGCCTGACAACTAATAATTCATCAGGCCATGGCAACTTGATCTCTTCTGATTGCCTGGCCATATCCAGCCTTAAACATACAGGATTGGCGTGTTTCAGAACTCAGACGTTTCAAGCTCAATATCATTGCGAGTTCAGAGGCAGGTAACATGAAGATAGCTGAGCAGACACAAGTGGACCTCAGTTTCTTTTCTGAAAGAGATCGTGCAAAGACTGTTGCCGTGTGCAGATCTCAACCGTCATCGGCTGGTCAAACATGCATTCAGAGTGCTTACCAGCTGGTTATCACCACTGTGGTCAAAAAAGAACAGAAAGCCAGGTTAGAGGCTGAAAAAATCAGTTTTGCACAACTTTACTCTGGGAAATAAGAGGTTCTTCTACATCCTGCCAAGGAAGGGCTGTGTCAAAGGTGAGGAAATTGAAAGAAAGGTTCTTTAAATTAAGAAAATTACTACTTTTCACACCATTATGCAGCTTAGCTATAGAAAATAACTATACTGCTTGACAAGATCCTATTTACCCTCTTAACCCCAAAGAGTCATTATGTTCCAAGATAATAACTTTATATAAACTAAAAATCCATTTTTTATGTTTACATATATTATCTGGGTAATGCACAAAACCCCCCTGATACTGAGGTCTAGCTGCAGAATCAGCCATTTCCTAGAGAATCTAAAAATTATCATAAAAACTCTTACCTAAGCTTTGTATTGTTTTATACCTGAAGTCAAATTCTTCTTGCAAGTCTTCCAAGTATTTGACATCCTGGTCAGTCATCTTTACCAGGCAAAAGAAAGTAAAATTATTGGGGTGTTCGCAGTGATGTAAAAAGGAATTTGTTTTGTAATGGACAAATGCATAATGTAGTATTTTCCTTTCCTATCATTGAAAATCCCTAAGCAGTTCTGGGAACGCAGGTTTACTAACTTGTAAGCTTTAAAAAAGACAAGTGAATTATAAATGCATGTCTATAATTACAGATTTATTTTACTTGTTCAGAAAGCCAATTCTTGCCCTCTCTCCCACAGTCAAACAGTAGTTGATACAGCTTAACTGTTTCTTGTTTATTAGTTCAATGACATAGTGGAAAGCAGGAATGATTACATTTAGCCTGAGCTGAACTGAAATTATTATGCCAATAATGTAAGTCTCTTCTTGGAACTTTAAAGCAGGGCAAAGGGAAAATTTTGCATTGACTTCAATGGAAGTTGGAATGGGGTATGCAAAGCCAAGAAAGGTGGAGCCAGAAACAGGAGCAGAGCTCAGAGGCTATATTTAGAGGATTACTTAAGAATTTGGGTAAAGAAATGGAACATGTTTGCTGCTTTGGCTTTTTGCAAGGGTTTGTTTTAATATGTACTGCAAGAAGTTTAGAAGGTGTTTTCTAGTAACCAAACAATGATAATTCAAAAAAAGACACATCGTAATAAGGAAAACAGAACTCTAGGAAATCATCTGTTTTACTTCAAAGGTCTGTTCCTGTGCTGTTAATAGGAAGCCTTGATTCTGCCAACAACTCAGAAACAATCCATTTTGCTTCCCTGAGATGTGCATGTTAAGTGTCTGAAAATACAAAACCTCGTTTGCTAAATTAGGATACACAGGATTAGCCATTTTGGTTTCCTCCTGATTTTGGAGACTAAACTTTCAAATTATAGGTGTAAGGTATGAAATTACACACACAAGGAGCTGTCTGATTTCTCTGTTCAACTTAATTACCTACTAAAAAAAAGCTGGTATCTAGAAATTGTTCTCATTTTCACTGGTGCTGTGCTTCCCCACGCAGGCAGAAGGAGCAGCATGGCAGGCTGCTGGGCTGCAGCTTTGTCTGCTTTTACTTTGCGACTCTTATCTTATAAATTTATACGTAGATAGAGATCTAGGGTCACCTTCTTCTGAAGCTAGCTTTATCCTTTTAAGGGTTTCGTCTCTCTAACCCTCCTTCCCCATGTAGGGAGACAGTGATGAGAGAATGCTGCTAGGGACTCTTTCCAGTATACCAAAAGCGTTGCTCTTGAATGGCATATGGACAGGTATTTCAGATAGAATTTCTGCATTGAGACCTGCAAAGCTGAAGGTGGGGCTGGGACAGCAAAAAGGCCGTAGGTAACCTGAATCCTTACCCTCCTTTGAACTGGATGGGCAGGTATTCCCTGAGCTTTCAAGGTCTCTATGGGCCGTAGCTACAGGTTTGGCTCTGCCCTACACCGGCATGGGAAACTGCTGGGGTATTGTTACCATCAGCTCCCGATGTTGTTCTTTCCTCCCATCTCCAAAACACGCAATTATGCCACGTAGCCTTCAGCTTTACAAAGATCTTGGTGCATGACTTGGAGGTTGCAATGGGTAGCTACTGCTGACCCACATAAGAGGTGAAGTCGCAGAAATACGTTTACTGAACCGCACATCTTTTTAGAGACAGTAGGTATGTTCTTGAATGCACTCGGTGGTCTGCCTGCCATTCACACAGGGGTGGGTGTGATAGCTGTAAAATACCGAGCTCTCGCACTGAAGCCAGAGCGCTGTAAAAACCTGAGCTTCCATCTATGTCCCGAGTATTTAGCCTGGGCTGAGGTCCTCAGAATAATGGTAAATGGTTGGTGCAGGTTGTGAGCAAAAGTCTTTGTGCTACCCAGCTTGAAGATAGTTCAGGTACATCTGTATGAAAATCATGGCTGCGTAAACAGCAGACGGGACAAAAAAAGTACCTGAGCGCTGTTCTTGATGGCTGACACTTTGTGTTCTACATTTCGTTGTCGTTCTGAAACCACAGAGTTCTGCAGAGACTTTTCCAGCGGCCCCTGGAACACATTGCACGGATAATGGGTGGAGGAATAATAATGACGAGTGACAGGAACTGTAGGGCAAGTTCTGGCATAGAGAGGGATTTCAGAACCTGGTCTTCAACCAGCTGGAGACTGGTGTAAACAGACAAATCTGTTTAGTCCCACAGATTTCAAAAACGTGCTGCTTTAACTGCAATCTGAGAGGTGAAAGGCTGTGGGTATGCTGCAAACAGTAAACATCTAGTAAATTAAAGAATTGTTAAGTTTCTGGAAAAGACCCATCTCACAATACTCATATAAGAGTATGTATTACGTCCACAGGTGATCTAAAGATAACACATTTGACTTAAAAATTCCATCTGAGTTTTAACCTTGTAACAATTTCCCCAAAATAGGCTTTATGTGTAACTTTAAAGTTTCTTTCTTCAAACAACATAAGAACTATCAGTGCCTTTGCAACGTGTCAGATGGAATGTCTTTTGCATTGCGTAATTAACATGAATTTGTGCATTGCATAATTTAAAATATACACATCTGTTTTGCAAAGAATAATCTCTTTAAAGCCTTTCCCACAGATTAAAGCATTTGAAGATTAGCTGTGACATAGAAGTCCTAGCAATGTTTGCAGCAGCAGAGCCACGAACAAAGTACCAGCATGAGTTTAAAGGGTAGCGTTTGGCAACCCCTAGTGCACACAAATCACTCCAGTGGAATGAAAGAGGGGACAGGATCTGGCCCTAAAAGCGAGTGAGCAGATAAACAAAATGCAATTTGTTACCTGTACAGGCATGCTAGCTGCAGCCAATATTCTTCGTTCTTCTCTTAAACAGTTTGAGATGATTACTGCTATATGCATGGGATTACCGTGATATTTGCCCTGCAAGAACAAGTAAATACAACTTTTAAAAATGCAGAATTCAGGGTGTCCCTCTGGAAATCACAAACAACGAGCTACAGCTCAGTGCGGGTGGAAAAGACTCCCCTACTGCTCTTGACCTTTGTTAGTGCGGGGTCAGCCTTGCAGCTCAGCATCCGTGAGTGCCATTGTCATAAAGTATTCTTAACAAGGTTCTACAGAGGTGATAAAGATGCAGCTCCGAGGTGCACATCATTTGGAGATGGAATCGCTCCACCGCTACTAACACAGCTGGTTTGAAAGGGCTTTCCTGTCAGCCTCTGCAGTGCACGATTTTATCACGTCTTCCATTTTCAATAGGACGTTGCTGTTAGCATGTAGCACTTCTGCCAACAAAAAAGTTGTAAGCATCCCAACACCGTAATGATGCAAGCAGAAAAGCCTCCTCGGCAAAAAGCAGAAGACTTAAATTGTAATGCCTGTGAACAATTTTTCTCCTTCGACAAATGATGTGCCTAAGACGAAGGAAGAAGCAGCTCTTGTTCCAAGCCAAAGAACCAAAAAATGTCTCTAGTTTTACACCACCATAAATAAGGTGCAGAATTGCTGGTGTGTGACTGAGGACTGGGCGCAATTTGAACAAATATTGGTTTGTGCTGTATTGATCAAATTGGAATGAGTGAGTACTGTCAAGCAGCGTCTTTCACTGTGACGTATTTGTTCAGTGTTTCTCGATATCCTTCATGTCTTTTATTCAGTATTCGCTTATCATTCATTCAGATGTTCTTTATTCAGTGCTCATACAGTTTTCAGCCATTCATTGGAATGAATCCAGTTCATTTCTTTTCCTGTGCAGTTTCCACTTTTGGACTTGTTCTATTTTCCCCTCTTTCTGATTAGTTTTTATTCTCATCATATTTTGCTGGCACTCAGAACTTCATTTATTCTTGCTTTCTCTGCACATAGCACAATAAGTTTATACATACTTAAATTGTATTTTCCTTTGATATCTCATACCAACGGTTGTATTAGAAACAAGGGTGTGAACATATCTGATAGACATGTGAACGCACTGCTGCAATATTCCAACTGTTACTATGACAGTGAACATATATTTCTGACACTTCTTCCTAGACAGACAGAACGGAATTATTTCCTGGGTGCTTTGGCACGAAATCCAAGTAATCTGAAAGATTTTTTTCATAATATGTTTTGACTTCAGTTACGAGATAGAGAAGTAGTTCAGTAAAAATGGTAATTTTAATAATGGAGACTTGGTCTGAGCTGCTCTGTATTAAATGCCATGCTGTTGGTTATACTCTAGGTCCAGGTAGAGACTAAGGTGAAAGACGCAGGACTCTTAAAACTGGTGTACAATATATTCCCTTCTAGAGAAGCTTTGATTGCCATGGCATTGCTGGCAATGAAACAAAGTTTTCTAACATGTCTAGGATTTCTGAAGTCTTCTCAGGACGAATGAATTACCTGGCCCGCAGTCCAAGCAGTGCACACCCAAAGCGGTCCCAGTGCCGGACCTCCTTTGATCTCTTTAAAAGCAGTTCAGGGTGGTGCTTTACTCCAGCAATCATTTCTATCAGTGACCCTGAGGAATGGGAGTTATGAGCTAGACTGCGATTTTAGGAGTTTCTCTGGAAAAAAGGAGTGGTGAGTAGTACTACCCCAGGAGATGCTATGGCTCAGATGAAGCGCTGAGCACTCCCTCCCTGCCTGCTCCTTGCTGGGTGGCAGGGAGGGGAATTTAGCACTGAGGGCATGCTGCGGATGTCCCCGTCACGCGACAGTGCTGAAGATCTGCTGTTACTCGCTTCTCCCTGCCGCCTTCCGATGCCCTTGGCTGCGAGGGTGGTAACCGTGTTCTCACTGCACGCTTCCTCCAGCACAACTGGACTTCAAGTCCGGGAATGTACCCGTAGTCGTCTTTATCAGGAGTATTCCCGAGCTGTCTCTGCGTAGCGTCAGGCTGTGACTTTGGGAAGGGAATATGGGAACGTGGGCGATGGCTGTGATCTTTCTGCAAAAGCTGAAGGGTGGAGCGGAGCTTCGTGTAGAAGTAAGGTGATGGTAGGGTCCAACAGCAACAGTCAGAGCAAACTGATTGCTGCAAAGAGTGCTCGTGCTCCTGGCAGCGCAGTGCCAGCCCCTCTCTCGTTTCGGTCTGGTGCCCGCCTCCTTACTGACCCAGTCCACGTTGCTAAATGGGATGGAAACCACCCGTGCTTTTTTGCTGAACAGGCTTTCTGCTCCCCAGGGGACTGAAACTTCTCAGAAAAGGATGAGTTTGTCGTTAAGGACTAGAGCATGTGAAGGCAGGAGAGGTCGGCTGGGAGAGGGGAGAAGAGGCCTGCCTGGTTTCAACTGCGGTCAGTTGTGTCGCTGAGCCCGTCTCATCTATCTGCACCTTCATTAGAGGAGAAAAAAGTCCTGGTTTTAGCAAGGCTTGGGAGGAAGGCTATGGTGAGAAGTCTGTGACTGGTGTAAATCCACTGATGTGTATATTAATTCCTCAGTTTATGTTTTTGCTGTATTTTTTTGCTGGTAAAGCGGGGTCCCACCTTCCCCATGGATGGCTACTACCTGAGGACCATACCATACGTTTGTATCTGCAGGCTCTGTGAAGCTACAAAGCTTGAGGGGTGTTTAGTCCCGGCTTACCGCTGCCCCACAGAATTCGAGCACTCTAAGGGTCGATGGTTGCTTTTTGTCTTTGCCCTGTGGCAAAAAGGAGGCAAACAAAAGCTATTTAATGAAGTCAAGAAGAAATAAATTCCTCTCTCGGAGCTGGAAAATTCATTTATGTAGAAGAGACACTTAAAAAAAAAATCTTCTGACAGTGGGATGTTTTAAAATCCCCACAAGAAATGCCAGGTATTAGGGACTTTCCTAGCATTTCTAGATACTCTTCATATGCAAAACTTTTAAAAACTCTTTCTCTCTCTCTCTTTTTCTTTGTTTCATTAAGAGAAAACTATCTGAATCAAGAGATGAAGTGGAAATTCACTTTTTTCTTTCTTTCTTCTCTAACTCACAAAGCTCTAGTAATAAGCTGCGCCCGTAGTGATTCCCGTACTTGTGCTCTCTGGTGCTTATTCAGCTTGATCCAGTTTGAGCAGACGTCAAGCAGGGCAATGGAGAGCTGCCACCCGCCCTCCTGGCGCAGCAGCCCCGCCGACAAAAGCTGGAATAACGGTGGATCTGCCACACGATCGCTTGCGATCGAAGGCTGGGAACGGGCCTTGCCGTCGCGACAGACAGATGCAGTAATCTGGCAGATGGATTTGCAACTCAGCAATAGTAAATTGACAAGTCATAAATATGTTGTAACCTTAAATATCTCAATAATTGTAACTTACTAAATAATAATTGCTAAAAGTCACAATAATGTGTTTGACTCCAAAATAGTAACACCGAATTTTTTCTCCCCACGTTTTATACTTCTCGGAGGTAACTGTGCTTCAGAATGTGCCACTCGGTATTCCCTCATCATCCAGCTACCACCAACTCTTGCTGCTCTGCACTCCCATTCTGTCTTTGTTTGAGGGCAGAATTTGCTCGAGATGACCTTGGCTTCTGAATGACTAATTGAAAATTATTTCCTGTCATTGAAAGAGTAGTATAAGTTGGAAAACAAAGGAAATTTAATGAAAGAAAAAAAAAAAGGCTTGCGACAGGGGGATCCTAACTTAGTGTGACATCAGCGTTGGCAGCTGGGGAAGGAGGAAGGTTGTGGATTCTGTAGTTACACAAAATTGTGTTATTAAGTTTAGATATTTATAGAGAAAACCTATAATTGTCTTTTGATAGATACCAACAAAGAGAAATTGAGGATTTACCTTTGATCTGAAGTTTCAAATGGAAACATTAGTCTTATCTGCTAATATTACTGTAATTCTGTTAGAAATTTTTTCTGTCTCCTCTCTTCTGTTTTGATGAGGTCATCCGTACCATGATTTACAACAAAAAACCAAATGATCTTATTTGGACTGTTTTCTCAATAACTACCAGCATGATGCTAAATTTAAGCAAACAGGGGAAATTAAACTTTCATTCTGAACAGGTGAAAATTTTCCCTGAATGCTGATGAAATTTCCTTGGGAGAAAACCTTCCTACCACCGCTCAGCATGCACTCTCTCTGCTCCAGAGACATCTGTTGTGATAGTATCTCACCAGGTCATGAAGAAAGAGGCATGTTTGGAAAAACAATTTATACATTATAGTGTGCAGAGTTTAGACCCTTTAGCCAGATTTTAAAACAGATTGAATTATTTGGGGTAAGTTAAGATGCATGAAACGGTGGCAGGGGGAAATGCAAGATTTGATTCTGTAAGTTGTAAGATCAGGGAGAAACTAAAATACTTATTATGATGCTTTAAAATACGTGTGCTTTTAAAAAGAACACCAAACAACTGTCAGTTTTACTATCTGAAATGCATTACTTTTCCTGAGATGAATAAAGAAATCCAAACCAGAGATTCATTCTCTTACTCTTCTCCTTTTTTTAGTTTTCCAAAACGTAGCTTATTTTCCTGTGGGCAGCTCCATCACAAAGTGATGCCTCCCAACCACAGTAGTACTGGCCAGTTTTCATGTGTCAAATGTCTTTATATACTGCGCCCATCTATAAATGAATGCTATGTATGCCCTTCTTGAGTATCCTGAGTCTGTTTTCAGTGATTAAATTAGAGGATTTAGGTATTGGTAACTGTTGGTCTCTGCTTGTAGCGTAGAAGGATGTGCGGTGCAACCTTTAGAAAGTCAGTCAGGGGTTTACCTGGTTATCTTCTGGTTTTCAAGGTGACCTAAAAAGGACTAGAGTAGGTTTTAGCACTTTCGAATTCTGAAAGAGCACTTCAGAATTTTTTGGTGTGTTTTTTTTTTCTCTTCCTCCAGCTAGTCTCTTTTTTTTTCTTTTTTCTTTTTAAACTATCAAAAACATCAGCTGTATTTTTTCTTGTTTCTCCTAGAAAAAAGCCTGCTTGAGCCCTTTAATTGTATCCAATAGGAGCTTTCCTTGGAGGCGTGGAACCGTTAACTAGTATGACTGTTGATGTATTTGTTGAAGTTGAATCAATATTTAAAGAAGCTGATGGAAGGGAGGTGGGATATGGAGATTATAAAGTCAAGCGAAAATACGTTTCCTTCCCTGTTGCTTACTTGTGATGTGCTTGTTTTACCAAGTCTGATACTCGGCATCTTTCTAGATAAGCAGATATCTCATCCTTCACATGATTAAAAACAGGGAGGAAAAAAAACCTTTTGTCTATTGTTTTATTTTTGAAAGAGAAAAAACTTTGGCCTAGTTGTGTATCTCAAAGAAACGTGTGGGTGGGAAGGCATAACCAGACGCACGCTTCCCGTTTTCACCTTCAGATACGACAAACAACATTTTACCCGGATTTGTTTTCTACCTTTGTTTATGCACCCAGGCAGAAAACCTAATGAGGACAGTACTAGAATACAAAGAAAGAGCCGGTCCCTGTGGTACCCTGACGTAGGTAAAGTGCTTGGGAGGTTTTGAAAGCTTGTGTTTCAGCAGGTGATATTCTTACTAAGAAAATATTTCTGCTAGAAAGATGGCTCTGTTTTATCTAGGTCTTTAAGAGGAAGTACCTGTGACACTATCTATTTAGACTGTTGTTGTTAGACTTTTATTTTTAGATTTCCCCTTCCCCCTCTCAAAGTACAAGAGAGAACTTGAAGGCAGCCTCATTGTTTTCTACAGCTCCCACGACGTGTGGGAAGTCCTAACGCAGAGGTCTGCAGTGCTGTGGTTCTGCTTTTCTCCTGTCGTGTAATGCATAACTGCCAAAAGACTGCACGTATTTTTAGGGCGCGTGCAACCAAATTGCAATAGGCAAAGCTGTCAAAGCACAGTGAAAGAGCTGTGAAGACAGAGATCTCTTTTTCCATCCTCCAGTTTGCCCCCAAATTCCACTGCTGAGCCCCTCCCAGAAGATGCTAAAACGGGTCAAGGAACAGGCCGTAGAAACGGCAGATTTCTGAGCAGGTAGGGTGAGATACAGCTACAGAAGATATATGTCTGTGGATCTCATCATCAGACAGCAGAGCTGTGCTGCCAGGGAGGAGGAATAATGTAGCAATGCTTCTTACTGGAATAGGATTTATTTCACAATAAATAAAAGTACAGAGTTGCCTATGAAAAAGAGCAAAACAGCGGAGGAGAGAGAGGACTGGGTTGTGGTTTTCTTTTTTTATATATATTCACCCCCCGCTCCATCTTCTGGACAGAAAGACCTGAGTAGTATTAACTAATCTTTGAGGCAGATGTTTGACTGCAGCTGGGCCCTGAATACTCTGGGATGAACAAAGCCCACAAGAAGTTGTTCAGTTTGTTTGTATTTTTACCTCTGTAAGTTAACCCTGATTCATTCTACAGAACCAAAATGAAACATTTGTAAACTGTTAGTGTTGTGTTCTTTAATAACTAGGAACTCAAAAATATTTTAATTCTAGCAAGTCGCCTTTTTTAGGTCTTGCATTGCTCGTTTTAAGAAATCTGGATTAGCCGGCGTGCGGTCGCCAGCCTGCGACGGCTGACGGCAGGCTGCCTGCGCGTACAGGCTGCTGTGCGGAGCTTCCCGTCTGGATGCTGAAAATTTTGTGAACAGCTTTAATGCTTGAGCAGGAAAACTCGCCAGGGGCGAGATGCTAAGACGACAAACCAGTCTGAATTGTATTAGACAGCAGGACACAATGGTTCAAAAGACATTGCCTGCTATAGTTAGTTGCTTTGTTGATCCGGCAGGTTACACGAGTGCCAAATACACGTAAATAACATTTTGGAATGGATCTGCTCTGGTGTATTAGAAACTTCCTCTGTTTTGTTCCATTCTCGCCCTGTTGTAAGCTGTAACAGGAAACTGCAACTTCAACATCAATGGCTGTGTTTCCATTCTTTGCAACTGTTTCTCAGCACAGTGCTTATTAGAATTGTTTGTGAAGTACCAGCTGGAATGTCCCGTTTCAGATCTAAAGCTATTTTGTCCGTTTTCTTTGATGTACTGAAAGAAGTAGTCTTAGGATCCCTCATGCATGTACCTTTCTGGTACAGTGACTTGCATAAACAGTCACCTGCACGAGAAAACCTTTCTGTGTTCATTTTGGTTCTATCTGGAGAAGCACAAAGATGTTTGTTCAGTTCTCATTACGGACGGAAACAAACTGGGCAGTATAACTGAGAACCTGAAGCAGAATCAGGAGCCCACTACTGTGTTACTCTTTTAAGCAGCATCGTGCAAAGTAAGGTGCTATTTGTTTGTACTACTTAGAAACAGGGTGAATTTTATATGGAAAGAAGTGCTGTAATGTTAATATATGTTGATTAAGATGACAGAAGATACTTTCAGATGTTATTCCAGGCCTTTCTGTAAAAAAGCAGGGCTGTGCAGGAGGAAGAAATAGAACTAAAGTATTACCTCCTGTCTCCATAGTTGAACTACAGTACTTCCAGAAGCTCATTTTGACATAACTGGTTGGTGTGAATCAGCAAATGCAGCGATTGTGCCTGAGCTCTCCCTGTGCAAGCACAGCCCAAGGCGTTAATGGCGTGCGCACAGACCTGCTTGCTCAGGCAGAATCCCCCCTGCCCTCCCTCCCCTCACCTTAGGCTCTAGCAGGGCTGGTGAGTGGTAAAGTTCACCAATACCTGCGAATCTGCTGCGAGTACCAAATGAATAGCATGAATATACATAAATTACAGCAAATTGTTCCCCGGAGCACACAGTGTACTCATTAACTCAGGCTTCAATGGTAAATGAGCAGAGCAGCCCTTCTTCTTATTCCTGAAATCTGTTATTTCACTTTTATAAGGTAAGATTTATGTAATCCGATTTTCCCCTAAGAACCGTAAACAGTGATGTGACACAGATGCACGTTGCCGTTAGTGAGAAGGGATTGCTTTCAAAAGTTGTCTTGAGACTAGAGCATAAATGAGAGCTTCAGTTATGAGTAGGACGATTCTGGGAATTTCTGCTTTTTCCTGGTGTAGTTGTCACGCGCCCATCGCAGTGTGCGGCACAGCCAGCGGTTCTTCGGTTCCTGGGAGCCCACCTGAGCCCACGCACAACCTGGCTGCATCCCACAGAGCTACATCTCATCTAGCAGGTACCTGCCGAGGGCTCCAGGTGACCAGCTTGGAGTTGGGGGAGAAGAACAGCCCCAGGGTGAACATCACTGGACCACTTGGAGACCCACACCCACCAGCGCCGTTCCTAAACGGAGCGGTGGGATGCTGGGGTATGGTGGCCATCGCTGATTCCCGGGCTACTCCAAGCCTGCCCTGGTGTACTGCAGCTCGGCAGCTCTTCCCTAGCCAAGGACTTTGGCCTGTGAGTCAGGAACATGGACAGTGCTTGTCTAACATGAGTGTCTCCATACCTCCCCAACAATCTTCGTGTACTAAATCTACTCGTGTGTTGCGCGGGAGCTTACATCAGGGACAGGTACGCTGCCGTGTGAAACCATTCCTTCTGAGAACCGAGATGTGTTTGCTGGTGGGCTAGGGTCGTGCAGACTGCTGCATCTGCGGTTTGGTTCCTAGAAGTGCTAGGCAGCTCTCCTGAGCTGAACATCTGCCCTTGATGCTTTGTTGGCATGGCAACAGCACAAACCATCTCCTTGTGATTAATCTGCCTTGCTTTTCTCCAGATAGTTTTTAAGCAGGAGAAAGAAGTATAGATATAGCTTCTCGTTCTGCCTCCAAACATTTTCTCTCCTCATCCATTTCCAGAACCGCTGCTGGGGGGAGCAGGAGTTCTGTGGGAAGGCGGACAGAGGGTTTAACAATTTACCAAGTGGCTGTGCTGCAGTCTCCCACCAAAGAGCACAGCCACAAAAGGCTGCTCTGCTATAAAAATAAATCCAATTTACTGACTAGAGAAGTCATAATAAGAATGTAAGAAATAAATATGAAGGATTTTAACCTAAAACGCTGACCCAGACTTTAATATAGTAAGTGCCTTTATACTGGATTAATGTCAAGAAGCGATGTTTCAGTGAAAGCAAGAAACGGATAGAGAAGCAGATTACTGAGAGCTAGCAGTAACCTCGGCTGCTTAGCCAAGTTCCTCAGCGCTTTTTCAAGTGCTTTTAACTTTGTCAGATTGCACGTTTCCTGGGCAATGTTTCTTTTTTGCCTCAAGAGAATTATGGAAATGTCAGCAGCTGGAGCAGAAATGCCCCGTTCTGTAGTTATTTCTCTAACGGTGAGAGAATAGGGATGGTCCCTGTTACCTAAAAGCAACGGTGCCCGGCAGAGCTGTCTTCCTGCTCAGACTTCTGCTCTTTGCCCTTCTTAATGCCTAAGATTGCCCAAAGCTTTCTGTTGTGAGTATGACACAGTGGAGGTCTCACTTATTCCACTACTTCCATCGGTGTTTTCATGGAGCGACTAAGGTGTTTACATGAAGATGTTTCAGGTGAGGCTCGGAATAGAACTTTGTCTCCATCTTGTCACAAAAATGAATCCCAGGGAGATCTTTCAGATGGGGTGGTGCTTGGCTGTGGTGCTGGTAGCTCATAGGCACGATTCTCTCTAGATTCAGCAACAGCACCAGGAATCTGGATCCTAACGAGTCCTTTGCTGTCTAGCGAACAGCCGCACGAGCCATTGGTGCAGCGCGCGTGGCTTCCTCTTCTAAGGCTGCTCCTCGTTAACAACCTGGTTGTGTTTCTGATATTAAACATTAGTTGCTCGTTTTGCCTTTTGTCAAGAACTACAGAATGCTTTTGAATGGCTTTTGTGTGTTCTCAAATCATAATTATTCTATCATTGTTATTGTAGTTTTCAGGAACCTATACCATAGCTCAACACACTGCTCTGCATACTTAGTGATAAATGCCAGATTCCAGCATTATCTAGTTTGACAAATGTTGCTTAATATTGTAACATAATTTAGCTCAAAATAGTGAGCGAACAGTGCACTCGTGCTGCGGTTGAACAGCTTTGTGTGTGTGTGTGCACGCCGTACTTCTGTCTGTACGTCCGTGTGCGTGGTGTGGAGGGGAAGGAAGAGGAGCGAGCTGCGAAATTTCAAAGAACTGCCTGCGCTGGAGAGCAAAGCAGAGAGAAATGGGGCTCACGGTAACGAACCTTCGGCGAAAATCAAACCAACACTCTTCGCGGAGTCACCAGAAGTTGAAAGGTGTTTACAAATGCAGCTTCCTCTCCTGTTTAGGAGCCTGGTCCTTCCTCTGTCAAAGTCAGTGAGAGACCTCTCCGGTTTTACCATGTACCTTCCGGTCTTCCTTTCCCTGGGTGGTATGTTGGGACAACAGGGACCGTGGCGTGGGACACTGTACATCGGTCACCTCTTTCTGCTGGTGGCTCGTGAAACAGCTACAAACTAGCTCAGACTGCAAGAGCCGGGTATCTGCAAGGGCATCCAGCTGTGGGTGGGGAGCCACAGGCCCGGTTCCAAACTTCTCTCATATTCAGCAATAAAATACAATTAGTGATGCATAAAAAAAAAAAAGCTGTAATTACGTAATTTGCGTACTCAAATTTAAGGATATTACAGCAGACACTGTCCGTACTATGTGCCATGTACAGTTCACAGTCGATTAATAATACTTGACAATTAATAAGGATAGGATGTCAGCTGATTACAGCTACCATAGCATATTTTTTTTTCCTGATGTACTTACCTAAGAAATGAGGAAACAATTTTAAGAGCTGAAGCTCAGCAGACTACCTGTGAAGCTCTATAGAACATGCAGCCCATACTTTGGCTGAAAATGCACTTGTCATCTGTGTTCTGAAAATTACAAGTTGTACCATAATGTTTTACACAAAAATCCAGAATACCTGTGTCACAAATTTCTTCAGACATAGTTAAAATTCTTTGCCTTATCCAAAATAATAATAATATTAATAAATGTCCCTTTGCAAGAGTGTGGTCCTACTCCAGCCTGTCAAAACGATTTTGGAAATCAGAATGGACTGTGGGTGGTGGTGCTAAAGGTCGTAAGAAATCGGGGTAACTCTGATAGTGAAAGTGTTGTTCAGCATCTGGTGGTTCACGTGTGTATTTTGAAACTGAACGAGTAGCTCTTTATCCAAACACAGGTTATCTGCTGCCTCGGTGTGATGGAGAAAGGCCAACACTATTAGTGACGGAGAGAGCTGTTGTATTTATATATTTTTTTTTTTTTGCTCAGCTGGAAACATTTTACTGCAAAGCTCAAAGACTGACGCCTGTTTTAAAAAGCAGAGTAATTCCAGCATCACACATGTCCTCTCAAGAGGTCCGTCATGCTTCAGGCTGCAGCCCTACAGACCTGTGCAGCCCGAGGGAGCAGAGAGCTTGCTGCTTGAGAAGGCTGGCGAAGTCGGGGCCTTACAGGGCGACAGAGGAAAGAAGCTGGTGCACGGCGCGACTCGTGCGGCATTTCTTTTTGGAGCCATCAAGTGAAATGATGGGTTAGGCTACCCCACAGGGATTTTTACTGCTGCTTTATCTAGAGAAGGAACAGACCAGCTCCAGCTGGCTCTGCTGCCGCTGTAGCTTGTATACGGTGACTGTGACCTTGCTGTACCGTTGTAACGGGGACGCCTGAGCGTTTGGGCTTGTTCTGGAATCGTGACTTGGATCCTTGCCACCTGAGAAACCGCTTAATCAGAAATCACTCAAAACTCCCCCTTCTCTTGCTTGTCTGGAATAAGCCTCCTTTGCTTTGTGCTCATCGGGAAGTGCATCATAGCGTAATTTCCAAACACGCCAGGACTTGAAGTGTTTTTGATTCTGGCCATTTTCACACTAGCTGTTATGGAAACTCGCGCGTGTGTGCACCCAAGGCCTGACTTGTCTCGGTATGCCCAATGTCACAGAGCCTGCAGAGCTGCCACTTCAAGTCTGGTAAAAATTTTAGAGTAAAAGAAGTGGTGTGAAGAGAAGAAGGAATGGTGAGAGGCTTTTATCTATAGGCTCC
>Ga0181612_118029_pt1 | contig 24561 bp, 37 predicted proteins | sample HoacroProtozoa21_FD_119630 | JGI IMG/M metagenome (GOLD analysis project Ga0181612, IMG submission 119630) | Hoatzin crop microbial communities from Cojedes, Venezuel. Combined Assembly of Gp0051906, Gp0051904, Gp0051908
AAGTAGAAAGTTAAAAGTGAATAATTGAAGTGAAAAGTGAAAATGAAAAGTTAAAGGAATTTAAGTAGAAAGTTAAAAGTGAATAATTGAAGTGAAAAGTGAAAATGAAAAGTTAAAGGAATTTAAGTAGAAAGTTGAATATTTAGTAGCAAAATCAAGGAAAGTGATAATATAGAAATTGTGTTCTGTATGTTCTGTAACCATTCATTAAATAGCACTATCGTATAAGCTAAGTATATCTTAGTTGAATGGAAAGCAAAGTGCACAGTGTCGGAATGATTCCCCATATACTTCCCACCGTCTCATTAATGGATTCTCCGAAAGCGAGGAAAGGACGCATATCATGTGTGCCCACGTAAACAAATTGTATTTACCCGTTGCACCGGGGGGTCATTTGAAGTTACCCCAAAAAAAAAGGAACCAAAGGTGCTAAGGCTTTCGGTGATACGGTTAAGCGGCCAAATAGCACTCAGATATTTTGAATGTCTCTGTGAAGAGCAAGTTGAGAGGATTAAATGAGTAAATGGGCCTGAAGTAGGAACCAGAGGTACAAAAGAGCAAGTTGGGCGAGGGTGTAGGGGGAAAGAGTGGGCCTGAAGCTGGGAGTGGCAGGTCTTCTATGCGGCGCGTTGCTGATTTCACGTGAGAAGTTCAATTAATAGATAACCTAATACTTGAAATAGGCCTTTCAAGAGAAGTGTCAGTTATGTCTTGCAGCATTCACTACAGATATTTGTATCACTGCCGTATATTTAAGAACTTAACAGTATAAGATAGCAAGTCTATGACCTTAACGAAGTAAAGGAAATATCCTATAATCCAAGGAGTTCACTATTCTCTAAAGAAGGAAATATTAAGTGAATTAACGACATTAAGTTACATTCTATGATCCAAGGAGTTCACTATTCTCTAAAGAAGGAAATATTAAGTGAATTAACGACATTAAATTACATTCTATGATCCAAGGAGTTCACTATTCTCTAAAGAAGGAAATATTAAGTGAATTAACGACATTAAGTTAATAGTAACAGTATCTTGAAGCATGGTAATGCATGTATTGAGCACACTGTCGTGCCAGTAAGTACATACTTTTCGGCCGGAAAGTAGTTGTCAGGCGTAATCACATTAGATCTACTAGTTAAATTGTACCCCGGGGGGGGTCAGGGGGGGAGTAGGGGAGTTGCATTATTTGGGTTCTTATAGCTGAAATTCACAGCAATGGCTTTTCAAGCCATAGTTCTTGGAGAAAAGCCGAGTAAGAATTGCTATGACTTATTTTGTACTTTTCTTGGGAGGGTGCCTTGTTTTAGGAAGTTTGGGTGTTGCATCCAATCCTTCTCCCTATTACGGGATTGTCGGATTGGTACTAGCATCTGTTGCGGGGTGTGGTTGGTTGCTAAATTTAGGGGTTTCTTTTGTCTCTTTAGTACTGTTTATGGTGTATTTGGGGGGAATGTTGGTGGTTTTTGTGTATTCCGTGTCTTTGGCAGCAGATTTATTTCCTGAAGCTTGGGGAAGTTGATACGTGTTAGGGTATGGTGTGGGGTTGGTTCTAGTAGTTATAGCTGGTGTGATTATCGGAGGATTGATGGAGTGTTGGGGGTTTGGGGTTACTACTGTTGATAGTGAGGGTATACTTTCTGTTCGGTTGGATTTTAGTGGGGTGGCTACGCTCTACTCTCATGGTGCCGGGATATTTTTAGTGGCGGGGTGAGGGTTGCTGCTGAGTCTGTTTGTTGTATTGGAGCTCGTACGAGGTCTATCTCGGGGGACGATTCGGGCAGTTTAGGGTTGTTGGATTCGGGTGCGGCAGAAAGTAGTTTAATGTAAAATACCAGCTTTGGGAGTTGGTGATAGAGGTTGAAGTCCTTTTTTTCTGATGCTGGCTGGAACTCTAAGAAGGGGTGTAGTCTTCATTCTTTGGCTTACAAGGCCAATGTTTTTATAAACTATTAGAGTGTTTAGTAGTTTAGTATTTTGTTTTCTAAGGCCTGTGTTAGGGGGAATAGAATTAGGAGGATGGTAAAGTAGGTAACAGAGGCTAATTGGCCAATGATAATGAAGGGATGCTCTACGGGTTGGCTTCCTACTCACGTTAGGATGAAGAGGTTGGCGACAAGGGTTCAGAATAAAAGTTGGGACATGGGTCGAAAGGTTATAGAACGTTGTTTGGATTTGTGGAGGAAGGGAATTAGGAATAGGATGAGTACGGAAGCGGCGAGAGCTAAGACGCCTCCTAATTTGTTGGGGATTGAGCGTAAGATAGCATATGCAAACAGGAAGTATCATTCTGGTTTAATGTGAGGTGGTGTGACCAGTGGGTTTGCTGGTGTAAAGTTTTCTGGGTCACCTAACAGGTTGGGGGAGAATAAAGCTAGGATTGTTAGTGGGAGGAATAGTAGTGTGAATCCTAAGGTATCTTTGGCGGAGAAATATGGGTGAAATGGAATTTTATCACAATCAGATACAATGCCTAGGGGGTTGTTTGAGCCGGATTCATGTAGAAAGGTGAGGTGGATGAGAGTTAGGCCAGTGATTATGAATGGTAGGAGAAAGTGAAGTGTGAAAAATCGGGTTAAGGTAGGGTTGTCTACTGAGAATCCGCCTCAAGTCCATTCTACGAGGGTTTGACCGATGTAGGGGATGGCTGAGAATAGGTTAGTGATAACTGTTGCACCTCAAAATGATATTTGACCTCATGGAAGGACATATCCTACGAAGGCAGTTGCTATTAGTGTTAGAAGGAGGATAGTACCGGTATTTCAGGTTTCTTTGTATAGGTATGAGCCGTAGTAGAATCCCCGTCCGATGTGGAGATAGATGCAGATGAAAAAGAATGATGCACCATTTGCATGGAGGTTGCGGATTAGTCAGCCATATTGTACGTCTCGACATGTGTGGGCTACGGATGAGAAGGCCAGAGCGGTGTCTGCGGTGTAGTGTATTGCTAGGAGGAGGCCTGTCAGGATTTGGGTTATCAGGCAAATTCCTAGCAGGGAACCAAAATTTCATCAAGCAGAGATGTTTGGAGGTGTGGGGAGATCAATTAGGGAGTTGTTTACTATTTTTAGTAGGGGGTGGTATTTTCGTGGGTTTGGTGCCATTAGGTTTGATTGGGTTAGTGTAGGTATAGGACGATAAGAATTGATAGGGCGAATGATCCTAAGTAGGTTTTGATTAGTCCGGTGTGGAGGGCTGTTGAGGTTTTTGCTGCTATGAGTTGCAGATTAGCAAGCCCTTCGGGGCCTATCTTTTTGTACCAAGATAGGTCGATTAGGTGGGAGGCAATTTTTTGTCCGTTGTTTAGGGTGACTAGGGGGCTAAGGCGGTGCATTAGGGGGTTGAAATAGCCTAGGGAGGAGGAAAAATTTAAGTATGTACTTTGCTTGGGGAGAGTTAAGGTATGTGTTATGTTTGAGAGTTCTAGTGCGAGGATGATGCCTAGTACTGTGATGATGATGGCTGCGATTTTTGTGACGGTAGGTATGGTTATTGGTAGGGTTTTTGTTGGGGTGATATAGGATGTAATGATTATGCCGGCTGTAATGCTGCCTAGGGCAAGTCGGGTGATTGGGCGAATAATTATTGGATTATTTTCATTTATTGGGAGGACTGTGGGTGACCGTGTGGGCCCTGTTTGTACGAGTAGGGTTATACGTAGGCTGTAGGTTGCAGTGAATGATGTGGCTAGAAGTGTTAGTAGAAGTGCTCAGGTGTTCAGGTACGATGTGTTTAGGCTTTCGATAATGAGGTCTTTTGAGTAGAATCCTGCTAAGAATGGTGTGCCTATTAGGGCTAGGTTACCGATAGTTAGGCAGGAAGTGGTTGTTGGGAGTATTTTTTGTAGTCCTCCTATTTTTCGGATGTCTTGTTCACCGTTGAGGTTGTGAATAATTGATCCGGAGCAGAGGAATAGTATAGCTTTGAAGAAAGCATGTGTTGAAATGTGAAAGAAGGCTAGTTGTGGGAGATTTAGACCAATTGTGACTATTATTAATCCTAATTGGCTGGATGTGGAGAAAGCAATGATTTTTTTAATATCATTTTGTGTGAGGGCACATGTGGCAGCAAATAGTGTGGATAGTGCGCCTAGGCAAAGGCATAGGGTGAGAGCAGTTTGGTTGTAGGCAAGCATGGGGTGGGTGCGAATGAGGAGGAAAATGCCTGCTACTACTATAGTGCTGGAGTGTAGTAAGGCAGAAACTGGGGTTGGGCCTTCTATGGCGGCAGGAAGTCAAGGGTGTAGGCCAAATTGGGCTGATTTTCCGGTTGCAGCTAGAATAAGCCCTAATAGGGGGAGAGTTGGTGTTTGGGTTGGTAGGAAGGCTTGTTGGATTTCTCAAGTGTTTGTATTTAGGGCGAGTCAAGCTATGCTTACGATAAGGCCAATGTCTCCAATTCGGTTATAAAGTACGGCTTGGAGGGCAGCTGTATTAGCTTCTGTTCGTCCCTGTCACCAGCCGATTAGAAGGAAAGATATGATTCCGACACCCTCTCAGCCGATAAAGAGAAGGAATATGTTGTTGGCGACAGTTAGTAGCAGTATGGAGATTAGAAATATTAGTAAGTATGAGAAGAATTTTGTGATGTATGGTTCTGATGCTATGTATCATATTGCAAACTGGAGGATAGATCATGTCACGAATAATGCAATGGGAAAGAATATTAGAGAGTACTGATCTATTTTGAGGCTAAGTGGGATTTTGAAATTTATGATAAACTTTCATTCTCAGTGTGAGACAATGCTTTCTGTGTTTGAGTAGATGAAGAGAGTTGCCGGGATTAGGCTGGTCATGAAGGCGGCTTTAACAGTGTGTGTGATGGAAGATGGGGAGTTTTTGAATGTGCTCGATAGGAGGGGAACTAGGATTGGTGTAAGGATAATTATGAGTGTGAGTAACATGAAGGTATTAAGGAGTAATGTAGTATCCATTACTTCCACTTGGATTTGCACCAAGATGGGTGGTTCCTAAGACCAGTGGATTGCTATTATCCTTTGAAAGTAAGGGGACTGAGGTTTCAAACTCAGGTGTAAGAGTTAGCAGTTCTTGTTGGTCACGCCTCCCCTCGGCAGGTAAGAAGGGTTTAACTTCTATTTTTAGAATCACAGTCTAATGTTTGGGTTGAAACTATACTTGCATGTGGGAATTCCTGATATTAGTTCGGGTTTTAGGATTAGGAGTAGGAGGGGGAGGATATGAAGAGTTATTAGCAGGTGTTCACGTGTAGTGGAGTTTTGAATAGAAGTGATATGGGTTGGGGTGGCCCCTCGTTGGGTCATAAGTAATATAAATAGGGTATATGAAGCGGTTAATAAGATTGCTACTCCAGTTAGGGTGATTGTGAAAGTGGATCAGTTGAATAGTGCGATTATGATTGTTAGTTCTGCTATCAGGTTTGTAGTTGGAGGGAGGGCTATGTTAGTAAGATTGGCGAGTAGTCATCAGGTTGCTATGAGTGGCAGGAGTGGTTGTAATCCTCGTGTGAGGATTAGGATTCGGCTATGGGTACGTTCATAGTTAGTGTTGGCGAGGCAGAATAGTATTGATGAGGTAAGTCCGTGTGAGATTATAAGAATTATTGCTCCCGAGAATGATCAGTGAGTTTGGATTATACATGCGGCAATAACTAGGCCTATGTGGCTTACAGAGGAGTAGGCGATGAGGGATTTCAGGTCAGTTTGGCGTAGGCAGATTGAACTTGTTATTAATGCGCCCCATAGGGCTAGGGTGAGAAATGGGTAGTGTAGGTAGTTTAAGGTAGGATTTAAGAGTGTAATGCGTATGATACCATACCCTCCTAGTTTGAGAAGTAGTGCTGCTAGTAACATGGAGCCTGCGATTGGAGCTTCTACATGGGCCTTGGGAAGTCATAGGTGAAGTCCGTATAGGGGGGCTTTTACTATGAATGCTGTGAGCAGGGCGATGCTTGAGAGGGTACCTGTTCAGGAAGCAGGGATTGTTGAGCTATTCAGCTTAATCATTGTTAGGTGTAAGGTGCCAGTTTGTGTGTGGAGATATAAGATTGTAATTAATAGGGGTAAGGAGCTGATGAGGGTGTAGAATAGTAGATAGATGCCAGCACTTAGGCGCTCGGGTTGGTTTCCTCATCGCGTGATAAGGATTAAGGTAGGGATGAGGGTTGCTTCGAATGAAATATAGAACAATATTAGTTCTGTGGTTGAAAAGGCTAGGATGATGAATGGCTGAATTGCAATTATGGTTATGATGAATGTCCGTTTTCGTATGGGGGGTTCATGTTGAAGGTGGTTTTGACTTGCTATAATTATAAGGGGCAGTAGTCAGCAGGATAGGACTAGTAGGGGGGATGAGATTTGGTCGATGCCGGTTCATTGTGTCAGATTTTTATAGGGGTGGTATGTCGGTAAAAGTCAGTGTAGACTTAGAGTGGCAATTAGGAGACTATGTATGGTTGTGTTGGGTCATAGAAGTTTTTGGGGGGATAGCAGTGTTATAGGGATGAGTATGATTATTGGAAAAATAACTTTTAGCATTGTAGGAGGTTTAGGTTATGTAGGTGGTCGGAGCCGTGGGTTCGTGTTGAAGCTACAAGTATTGCCAGGCCCGTTCCTGCTTCGCAGGCTGAGAAGGTTAGTATAAGTAGGGGTATTAGGGTAAATGAGGTTGCTTGGTTTTCAATTGGTCATGCTGATATGGCCACATATATAGATAGTATTATACTTTCTAGGCAAAGTAGTGCGGAGATTAGGTGGGTTCGGTGGAAAGCTAATCCTAAACTGCTTAGGGTGAATGCTGAGTAGAAGGCTAAGTGGAGGATTGACATGAAGGAAGTCACAGGGTTGAAGCTATGGTCTGTTGAGTCGAAATCAACTATCTTTATTAGACTAACTTCCTGCGTTTACTCTGCCCATTCTAGGCCTCCTTGTATTCATTCGTAAATTAACCCTAATGTGAGTAAGAGAATGATGATAGAGGTTCAGATTAGGGTAGTGGTAGGGGAGGGTAGTTGGGTGGCTCATGGGAGTGGTAGTAAAAGTGCAATTTCTAGGTCAAATAGGAGGAATAGGATTGCTACTGAGGAAGAATCGGATGGAGAATGGAAGTCGAGCAGACCCGAGAGGGTCGAAGCCACATTCATAAGGGGACAGTTTTTCTGAGTCCGGGCTCGTTTGGGCGAGTCAGAGGTTTAGGATGGTCAGGAGGATAGTTAGTGTAAGGGATAGTGCGAGTATAAATATAATTATGTTAATTGCTCTTCTCTGGAGTCAGACCAGATTTTAGAGATTGGAAGTCAATTGTAATAAATATACTAGAAGAGCAAGACCCTCATCAATAGATGGTTATGTAGAGGAATAATCAGATTACGTCTACGAAGTGTCAGTATCAGGCTGCTGCTTCAAATCCAAAATGATGGCTAGATGTAAAGTGGTATGTGATTAGTCGTAGAAGGCAGACTGATAGGAATGATGAGCCAATAATTACGTGTAGTCCGTGGAAACCTGTGGCGACAAAAAATGTTGAGCCGTATACGCCGTCGGCAATTGAAAATGGGGCTTCGTAATATTCTATTGCTTGGAGTGCTGTGAAGTAAAAGCCTAACAGAATTGTCAGGGTGAGTGCATGGGTTGCCTGTTTGCGGTTGCTTTCTGTGATGCTGTGATGGGCTCAAGTTACAGTTACGCCAGAGGCTAGGAGGATAGCCGTATTGAGTAGTGGGACTTCTAAGGGGTTAAGGGGTTTAATTCCTGTGGGAGGTCATTGTCCTCCTAGTTCCGGGGTGGGTACTAGGCTGGAGTGGAAAAATGCTCAAAAGAAGCCCAGAAAGAAAAATGCCTCAGATGTGATAAATAAGATTATTCCGTATCGCAGTCCTTTTTGGACTGGGAGAGTGTGATGACCTTGAAATGTGCTTTCTCGCACGACATCCCGTCATCATTGTAATATTACTAGAATTATAGAGAGAAGTCCCAGGGTTAGTAGTTGTGAGGAGTTATAGTGGAATCATATAATTAGCCCTGAGGTAGTCAGTAGGGCGGCTGCTGCCCCGAAGATTGGTCATGGGCTCGGGTCTACTATGTGGTAGGAATGTGCTTGGTGGGCCATTAAATATTTTCTTGTAAGTAGAGGCTTAGTAATAGGACGAATACGTAGGCCTGGATCATGGCTACTGCTACTTCTAGGGTGGTTAGGAGGAGGAGGATTGCTGCAGTTAAAGCCGAGATAGAGGGTATGACGGGTAATAGCACAGTGGTAGCCGTGGAGATGAGTTGAATGAGTAAGTGACCGGCTGTAAGGTTAGCTGTGAGGCGGACTCCTAGGGCAATTGGTCGAATGAGTAGGCTGATGGTTTCGATTAGAATTAAGGCTGGGATTAGAGGTGTTGGCGTACCTTCGGGTAAGAGGTGACCTAAGGAGATTGAGGGTTGGTTTCGTAAACCTGTGAGTAGGGTAGCAAGTCAAAGTGGGAATGCCAGTGCTATGTTTATTGATAGTTGGGTTGTTGGGGTGAATGTGTATGGAAGTAGACCTAATAAGTTGATTGTTAGTAAGAGTATTATTAGGGATGTTAGGATAAGGGATCATTTATGGCCTTTTTTATTAAGTGGTATTATTAGTTGTTTAGTGATTAGGTGGAGGATTCATGACTGGATGGTCAGGAGACGGTTAGTGATTCATCGATTGTCAGGTGAAGGGAGTAGAAGAGCAGGAAATAGTATTGAAAGTAGGATTAGGGGGATTCCTAGGAAGTGTGGGCTTGCAAATTGGTCGAAGAAGCTTAGGTTCATGGTCAAGTTCAAGGGTTGGATCGGGTGTTTGTAGCAGTGGTTTTGTTAGATGGGGGGTTTGTAGGTGTAAATAAGAGTAGTTTAGGTTGAATGATAAGTGAGAGAATTAGTCAGGAGAGCATTATGATGGGGAATCATGGAGTTGGATTAAGTTGGGGCATCTCATTGAGGAGGATAGGTAGGCCTCTTTCTCTAGCTTAAAAGGCTAGTGCTGATACATAGCTTCTCAATGATTAGGATGATATTAATGAAGATCAGTTCTCGAAGTGAGTTAGGGGGGTGGATTCTACTACAATTGGTATGTAGCTGTGGTTGGCTCCACAGATTTCTGAGCATTGGCCGTAAAAAATTCCTGGTCGAGTTGTGATAAATGATGCCTGGTTTAGGCGGCCTGGGATCGCGTCTGTTTTTACCCCAAGGGTGGGGATTGCTCAGGAGTGGAGTACATCGCTGGCAGTGATAATAATGCGGATAGGGGATTCTATGGGGATAACAACACGATGGTCTACTTCAAGGAGTCGGAAATGTCCTGGGGGTAGTTCAGGTGTTGGGATTATATAGGAGTCAAAGGTTAAGTCTTTGAAGTCTGTATACTCGTAGGTTCAATATCATTGATGACCGATAGCTTTTAGAGTTAGGTCGGGTTCATCAATTTCATCTATTATATACAGGATTTGTAGTGATGGAAGGGCGAGTAGGATTAAGACAATCGCTGGTAGAATTGTTCATACGAGTTCTACTTCTTGTGCATCTACAGTGTTTGTAGAGAGTTTTTCTATTAATATGAGTGCTAAGAGGTAGAGGACTAGACTACAAATTGCTAGTGCGACTATTAAGGCATGATCGTGGAATTCAACAAGTTCTTCCATGATGGGAGATGATGCGTCTTGAAATCCAAATTGAGAGGGATTTGCCATGTGAGGTGTACAGGGTTTTCACCTGTGATTTAGTCTTGACAAGGCTATGTAATTGATTTACTAACAGCTCATAAGAAAGAGGCATGAGTGGTTTAATGCGGTTGGCTTGAAACCAGCATATGAGGGTTCGATTCCTTCCTTTCTTGTACTTGGACAAAGGCAGGTTCTTCGAAAGTGTGATATGGGGGTGGGCAGCCATGGATTCATTCAATGTTAGTTGTGGTTAGTTCTGGTTCTAGAATTTTTCGTTTTGATGCAAAGGCTTCTCAGATGATAAATATGAGCATGATTACGGCTGTTATCGAAATTAGTGAGCCGATGGAGGATATTGTATTTCATAGTGTGTAGGCATCGGGATAATCTGAGTATCGTCGGGGCATGCCTGCTAGGCCAAGAAAGTGTTGTGGGAAGAAGGTTAGGTTCACGCCTGTAAATATAACTCCAAAGTGGGCTTTAGTCCAAGTTGAGTTTAGGGTGTATCCTGTAAATAGGGGGAATCAATGGGTAAATCCTGCTAAGATGGCAAAGACTGCCCCTATCGAAAGGACATAATGGAAGTGAGCTACTACGTAATATGTGTCATGTAGGGCAATATCTAGTGAGGAGTTTGCTAGGACGATACCTGTCAACCCTCCGATAGTAAAGAGGAAGATAAAGCCCAGGGCCCATAATATTGGGGATTCTCATTTGATGGTTCCTCCGTGTAGTGTGGCAAGTCAACTGAATACTTTGATGCCGGTTGGAATAGCAATAATTATAGTGGCTGATGTAAAGTAGGCTCGAGTGTCTACATCTATTCCCACGGTGAATATGTGATGGGCTCATACAATGAAGCCTAGGAATCCAATGGATAGTATGGCCCATACCATTCCTATATATCCGAATGGCTCTTTTTTACCAGCATAGTATGTTACTACGTGGGAGATGATTCCAAAGCCTGGTAAGATTAGGATGTAGACTTCTGGATGTCCAAAGAACCAGAATAAGTGTTGGTAAAGGACTGGGTCTCCTCCTCCAGCAGGGTCAAAGAAAGTAGTGTTTAAGTTACGGTCTGTTAATAGTATGGTGATGCCAGCAGCAAGGACTGGCAGTGAGAGTAGTAATAGGACAGCTGTAATGAGGACAGATCAGACAAATAGTGGGGTTTGGTATTGTGATAGGGCAGGGGGTTTTATATTGATAGCGGTTGTGATAAAGTTGATCGCCCCTAGAATTGAGGATACACCTGCTAGATGGAGTGAGAAGATGGCTAGGTCCACAGAAGCCCCAGCGTGGGCTAGGTTACCGGCTAATGGTGGGTATACAGTTCATCCTGTGCCTGCCCCAGCTTCTACTGTGGAAGAGGCTAGTAGAAGCAGGAAAGAGGGGGGTAGTAGTCAGAAGCTTATATTGTTTATGCGAGGGAACGCTATGTCAGGGGCTCCAATTATGAGGGGAACCAGTCAGTTTCCGAAGCCTCCGATCATGATCGGTATTACTATGAAGAAGATTATTACAAAAGCGTGAGCAGTGACAACTACATTATAAATTTGGTCATCTCCTAGTAGTGTACCGGGTTGGCCCAGTTCTGCACGGATGAGGAGGCTGAGGGCAGTCCCAACTATGCCGGCTCATGCGCCAAAAATTAGGTATAGGGTACCAATATCTTTGTGGTTGGTTGAGAATAATCATCGATTGATGAGGGTCACGGGTAAGATGGCTGAGTGCTGAAGCGTTAGGCTGTAGTCCTTTTGACAGAGGTTAAATTCCTCTTCTTATCGACCCTGTAGTGAAGTTCATATTGAGTTGCAAACTCATTGATGTACATTGAAAGTGTGCCAGGGTCTGATTTTAGGCGGAAGCCTGTTGGCTTGGGCATCTAGCTGTTAATTAGAATTTTATGGGATCGAGGCCCATCCGTCTAGGTTAAGGTCCTAGCTTAGTTAAAGCGTCTGGGTTGCATTCAGAAGATGTAGGTTAGTATCCTGCGGGTCTTAACAGAAACTAAGAGGGTTTATCTCTTGTTTAAGGCTTTGAAGGCCTTCGGTTTGAGTATCCTAAGTTTCTTTTAAATGGTGGTTAGGATTATAGGGGAGAGTGGAAGAAGGAGGATTGACAGGGAGGTTAAGATAGCAATTGGAGTGCTTGTTGACTTGCCAGTGTGTCATTGCTTCATGTGGTTTGAAGAATTTGGGGGGAGTGTAATTGTCGAGTAGTAGGCAAGGCGGAGATAAAAGAATAATCCGAGCAGTGAGAGCAGTGTGATAATTGTAGCAGTTGGTGTTATTTCTTGTTTAGTTAGTTCTTGGATAATAAGTCATTTAGGTAGGAAACCTGTTAATGGAGGAAGTCCGGCGAGGGAGAGTAGGGTCAACATTAGAGTTGCATTGAGTATGGGAATTTTTGTTCAGGAGATTATTATTGTCGATAGTTTTAGGGTTTTAGTTATGTTGAAGGTGAGGAAAATGGTGGATGTTATTAGGGAGTATAGGTAGAACGTTAGTAGGGTGAGCTTAGGGTTATAGAGAATGATGATAACTATTCAGCCTAGGTGAGAGATGGATGAGAAGGCTAGAATCTTTCGAATTTGTGTTTGGTTTAAGCCTATTCAGCCCCCGATAGCAGCTGAAGCAATAGCCAGGGTTGTTATTAGTATTGGGTTGAGTGAGTGGGAAGTAAGAAATAGGATGGTAATTGGGGGAAGTTTCATTAATGTAGATAGTAGTAGCGCGGTAACTATGGGGGAGCCTTGGAGTACTTCTGGGAATCAGAAATGGAATGGAACTAGGCCTAGTTTTATTGCAATTGCTACTGTTAGCAGGGCACATGATGTTGGGTGGGTTAGTTGTGTGATGTCCCATTGACCTGTGACTCATGCATTGATTAAGCTTGAGAAAAGGACTAATGCTGATGCAGCTGCTTGGACCAGGAAATATTTAATTGCTGCTTCGGTGGCTCGCGGATGATGTGATTTTGAGATGAGGGGGATGATGGCGAGTGTATTAATCTCTAAGCCAGTTCAGGCCATCATTCAGTGATTACTTGAAATTGTAATGGTTGTTCCTACAAGTAAGCTTAATAGGAAAATTAATTTGGCATGTGGGTTTATTAGTAGGGGAGGGGGTTAAACCATCATTTTCGGGGTATGGGCCCGATAGCTTAGTTAGCTGACTCTACTAGAAAATAATATAAGGGGAGTATAGAGAGTTTTGATCTCTTTTGTGTAGGTTCAATTCCTACTTTTCTAAATTTATGTTAGGAAATGAGAGGATTGGGTGCCTCTATGTTCACTTTATCATAGTGACCCTTTATATTCAGGTACATTTCCTGGGTATCTTAGGTAGGGTGGTAGGCCTGCGTAACAGATAGGCATGCTGGTGTGTCAAAGGCATAACGCTAGTGTTAGTGGGAGAAAGTTCTTTCAGAGAAGGTGCATGAGCTGGTCGTAGCGGAATCGGGGGTAGGAGGCCCGGACTCATAAAAAGCTAGAGGAGAGTAGCAGAGTCTCTGTAGCTAGAGTTAATGTAAAGAGTTCTGGGGATAAGTTGGGGGAGCTTGGGTTTAGGAATAAAATGGCAGTTAGTGTGTTTATTAATATAATGTTAGCGTATTCGGCAAGAAAGAATAGGGCGAATGGGCCTGCAGCGTATTCTACGTTGAATCCAGATACCAGTTCTGACTCCCCCTCTGTAAGATCGAAAGGGGCACGGTTAGTTTCGGCAAGCGTGGAGATATATCATATTATCGCAAGAGGTCAAGAGGAAAAAATGAGGTATAATGGTTCTTGGGTTATAGCTAGTGTGCTTAGGGTATAATTTCCGCTTAATATAATTACAGATAGGAGGATGATAGCTAGAGTTACTTCATAAGAGATAGTCTGTGCTACTGCCCGTAGAGCACCAATTAAGGCATACTTTGAATTTGATGCTCAGCCTGATCAGAGGATGGAGTATACTGCTAGACTTGATATAGCCAGGAGGAAGAGGAGGCCTAAGTTCAGGTCCGTGAGGGTGAATGGGAGGGGAAGGGGAGCTCAAATTGTAATAGCTAGTAGAAGAGCCAGTATGGGAGTTATAATAAATAGGAATGGAGAGGAAGTTGATGGGCGGATTGGCTCTTTGATGAATAGTTTCACACCATCTGCTACGGGCTGTAATAGTCCGAAAGGGCCTACGACGTTGGGGCCTTTTCGAGCTTGCATATAACTTAGAATTTTTCGTTCTACTAATGTTAGAAAAGCCACGGCAATGAGGATAGGGATGGCGTATGATAGGGTTATGATGAGGTAGGCTGGGTATGGGTTGACCATTAGGGATTGAGCTAGGGAGAGGATTTGAACCTCTGGATAAAGGGCTTAAGCCTTTTGCATTTGCCGAGCTCTGCCACGCTAGCTGGGCCCTTTTCTAGGGCAATGGGAGTGTAACCTTTTTGATAATTAAGTTGAGGTCATTATTTGTAAGGGGAGGCATGCTTGTGGCATTGGCCTCACTTCTCCGGTCCTTTCGTACTAGGGGAAGTTTAACATAGATAGAAACCGACCTGGATTGCTCCGGTCTGAACTCAGATCACGTAGGACTATTAATCGTTGAACAAACGAACCCTTAATAGCGGCTGCACCATTAGGATGTCCTGATCCAACATCGAGGTCGTAAACCTCCCTGTCGATATGAGCTCTCGGGGGAGATTGCGCTGTTATCCCTGGGGTAGCTTGGTCCATTAATCAATTATACTGGGTCTGGTTACTATTAGTATGTTGAGAAGTTGCTCTTGATTAAGAGGTGTAGTCTTATGTTTGGAGGATTCGTTTTTCTCCAAAGTCGCCCCAACCGAAAAATGTATACCAGCGCTTTAATAAGGGTAGACCTAATAGGTTCAAGTTTGTGAGGGGTGGTAGCTGATTTTCAAGTTCCACAGGGTCTTCTCGTCTTATGGGTTAATCCCTGCTTTTGCACAGGGAGATCAATTTCACTGATTATCTGTAAGAGACAGTTAAGACCTCGTTTAGCCTTTCATACAAGTCTCGATTTATGGGACAATTGATTGCGCTACCTTTGCACGGTTAGGATACCGCGGCCGTTGAACATTGGGTCACTGGGCAGGCATCACCTCCAATACTTGGTTTGCTGAAGGCTATGTTTTTGGTAAACAGTCGGGCCTTGGGCTTGCCTAGTTCCTTTTACAGATGTTAATCTTTCTAGTAGGCGCTCCTGTAGGCGGGTTAACAGGTGTGTTAATACTTGGGCTTGTTGGTGTTGAAGTATTGTTAGTCTGTTAATAACGGGTGTGTAAGCGTGCGCTCGAGAGGAGAAGAGGTAATCCTTAGTTACTCATTTTAGCATTAATTCTCCTATGGTTGATAGGTTAGCCTGCTAGCTTGTAAGGGAGTCGTTCTATTTTAGAATTTTTTCTGTTTAAAGAGCTTTGACGCATTCTTTTTTGATGGCTGCTTGAAGGCCCACAGTCAGTATGAGTAGTTAATATTTATCCGCTGCGGGAGATTGTGTTCTTTTTTAAAGGAGCTGTACCTCCTTTAAATTGCTCTTGATTTGCTTCATGGGGGTTGGATTAAATGGTCCGTGGAGGAAAATTAAGAGGGAACTTAGATTCATTTCACAGGCAACCAGCTATCACCCAGCTCGGTTGGCTTTTCACCTCTACTAGCAAGTCATCCCACTCTTTTGCCACAGAGACGGGTTCGCTCAGGGGTAGCTGCTTGCGAGTAGCTCGCCTGGGTTTCGGGGCGGCAAGCTTAAGTTCATTTTGCTTGGTTATTCTTGCTAGATCATGATGCAAGAGGTACAAGGGTTAATCTTTGCTATTTATTGCTTAAGTTTTTCATTATTATTTCACCTTTCCCTTACGGTACTAGTTTCTATTGCGCCAGGTTTCTTTTCTATCGCCTATACTAAGATGGGAAACAAATGTTTTGGTTTAGTAGGGCAAGTCAATTCTTAATTTTTCTGTTTGGGGCAGTTATGGTTGGGCTAGGGGTTGGGCTTCAAGATGACCTGGGGGTAGCAGGTATCTTTCAGGTGTAAGCTGAATGCTTTGGTTATAGCTACATCTTGATGTGCTAAGCGCACCTTCCGGTACACTTACCTTGTTACGACTTACCTCGTCTTTAGCTTGCTAGCGATTTATGTACTAAGAAGGGTAGCTTATGAGGAGGGTGACGGGCGGTATGTACGTGCCTCAGGGCCAGTTTAAAGGGGGCTTTATTGTCCTGCTTTACTGCTAAATCCGCCTTCTAGGTGTGATTTCACACTCCTTTCCGTAGCTCTATTATAGAGAGTGTAGCCCATCTCTTCCACCCCGTGGGCTATACCTTGACCTGTCTTGTTAGCGGAGTGAGGCTATCCTGCCCACTGTTGTGCCTTCAAAAAGGTGGACTGGTGACGGCGGTATGTAGGCTGTTCTGGCAAGGGGTGGTCGGGTGTATCGTGGGTTATCGATTATAGGACAGGCTCCTCTAGGTGGGTTTGAGGCACCGCCAAGTCCTTAGGGTTTCAAGCGTTTGTGCTCGTAGTTCCCGGGCGGATACTCTAGTGTAGTAAGTACCAAGATTTAGGGCTAGGCATAGTGGGGTATCTAATCCCAGTTTGTGCCCTAGCTTTCGTGAAGTATAATTAATCGGAGGTACTAAGATCATTTTAAAGGTGGGTTTAGGTACATCTTTTGCTTATGACAGCTCAGTTGTATTTTTATCTTAGTCTGCTGCGATAGCATAATGTCACTCTTTACGCCGCATACGGTTAATTTGGGCTTCTTGTGTGACCGCGGTGGCTGGCACAAGATTTACCAGCCCTGTGTATTGCCATAACTAAGTCAAGTTTGCACTTATTGCTTAATGTTAATTACTGCTGAGTACCCGTGGGGGTGTGGCGGAGCAAGGCGTTTTGGGCTACAGTGTGGTGTGCCTGATACCTGCCCCTCAGTACTTCGGTTAGTGGGAGCTGAGGGCATTTACACTGGTGTGCGGATACTTGCATGTATATATTTGGCAAGAATTAACTGTAAGGTTAGGACTAAGTCTCTTGTCCACGGATGCGTGTGGCAACATCTTAGTATCTTCAGTACTATGCTTTAGTTTAAGCTACGAGGACTTGCTTTCGGTTTTGGTTTTGTTTTGTTTTGTTTTGTTTTGTTTTGTTTTGTTTTGTTTTGTTTTGTTTTGTTTTTTGTTTCGTTTTGTTCCCCCCCCTCTCGGACACCGCCCGCTGTGTGCAGCTAAACGCGGACACCTCTGCGTTTGCCGCGTGGATACCGCAATTCCCGTTTCGCCCGTGGAATCGCTGGCAGCGTTCATCCATTTCGCTTCATCCCCGGGACCGGCGGGGCTGTGCTCTTCGATTGCTTCGGGAAAAGGCAGCCGTTGCTGCTGCTGGCGCTGAATTGATCATTCAGTCTTAAAGGACATCGGTATTTTCGAACAGTAAAAAGAACAATTAAAAAGCCGATCGTCCCAAAAGATGCTGCTAACTAGGCGGCTATAAGGTATTGTTCCACTGCTGTTACCGAATTCTTTTAAGAGGTCACAGATGACTGAGTTTTAGGGAGTCAAACGACTTTAATTCCGATTAGATGAACACAAGCAACAAGGAGTGTAGCCTAATATACGTAAGGTTTTTTTTCTTTTTTCATGCTGTAATAATTCCTTTTTTTACATACATACATTTTACATACATAATTTCTTAATTTATCTTCTTAGCTGGGTGTCATACTTTTAGTATTTGAAGATGTAACACGGTAGCAGCAAAGTGGATCGGAGTAATCCCCATGTTACTTTTTTTGTTTTTTTTTTTCACCCGGTATTCATAATATGGATAGAGTTAGCAGCCTTGTTCTGAAATAACCAATCCTGAGACTATTTCAATGCGATGGCAGGCTGTACAGTGACTACTATTTCCAAGAAAAAATAGGCCCTAGGCATTTTCAATAAAGTCTCTGGATATAATAATTGTATGCAACAGTATTACAAGATAACTTTAGGATTTTGATGCTAACATCCATCAGAAATCAGGTTGGCATCCGGATCATGCAGTTAGCATTTACTGATGATGATCAAACATAAGTTTAGCTACACACAACCATAATGTTCACCTGTGAAACAATGCAAAAAAAAATTTTACTATAGGTTTACATATATTGCTTGCTTTGCTTCAGCCTTGCAGCAGTGCGTTTTTATTGTTGTGACATTTCTATAGGGTTTTTTTTCTGATAGTGAATCATACGCTGATTGGAGTGCACGTGAACAAGCGCTTAAAATGAAGCCCTGCTTCTGTGTCTCTGCTCATTTATCCAGATCCTACAGCGGTCTGAGGCTACTCATTCAGCTGGAATTCGTCCTCCTTCACAATGACGACCGAAGCACGAAGGGCCGGTTCCACCGACCTCCATGGAAATACCTGTTGAAGCAATGAACCTTGCTGATGGATCAGTTCTGATGTTAGCAACCAGAATCACTGTTCAGCCCTTCAAGTCATAGTTGCAGCTAAACCAAGCTGGCTTTAAGCAGATCCTGTCCCAAAACCCAGACCAATATTTGGACAGTTAATGCAGAGTTTTCTGCTGTCACAGCCTGGAAGCTGTTGGTCCCAAACAAACCTGATCACCTCTAACTTAGCAACTAGCACAGCTCCTGTAATGAACTTAGTAACAGTGAAGGTAATGTAGATGCTCCCCGTGTTTTATGTCAGGCTCTGCCAAGTTTAAGTGCACCTCTTCACGACGCAGGTGCTGTGCCATTGCACAGACATGGAGGATGGCAGGTCCCAGCTCCATGGCCAGCACAGTCCTATAAATTCACATTGCCCTTACTTCTAGGGGCCACCAACCCCAGCAGAAAGGCAGTCAAGGGCAGTTGCAGCAGCAGCATCTCCTGGCGTCACAGCGAGATCCAACAGAGGCAGGCTGTCAGAGCCCTGCGAGTGTTGGGAGAGGACGACTTACCAGGGCTCAGCTGGCTTGAGGGCTTTTCTCTGCCTATTTTCGGCTTTCCCCCAAATGCCCTTAATGTGACACTCTGTGCAGCATGGCTCCCCGCAGCCAACCAACCCTTCTGTAGCAACCACAGCTTTAGGTAACATCGCATAAATCAAAGTGTTTCAGCTTCTACACTAAGACAATCTTTTTCTTTCCAAAAAAACTCATATGAGCCAAAATATTTCCTTTTATCCAAAATAAAGTTTTCACTCTGTTTTTGAATTATTTAACCATTTAAAGAAAAAGTTTAACTTGGACACAGATTAGCAGCAAGGTTCATCTTGAAAGGGCAGACAATGTTTTACGTCTTCCTCTCTCTCTCTGTTTGGTAACAGGGTCACATCTGGGGTGGGAAGGAAGGTCTGTCACACCTGGACCAGAAGTCAAGATCTCGGCACCTTGTCCCTGCTCAGCTTCCAGAAATGGCAGCAAAACCTCTTGTTTTCTGCCTCGTCACCAGGGTACAGAGAAAGCAACTGCCTCAAACTTCTGTCTGTGCTTTGGGCTTAAAGTTTTAAACTTTGTTACTGGAAAATTTAGGAGCTACCATGCTATGCTCCAAGATATTTCACTCATGGAACTGGAGGGGGGTGTAATACAGCCTAAAACCAGAATTTCAACTGTACTCTAGTTCTAGTTCTTACTACCTTTAAGAATATTTACTACTCGCCTCATAAACTATGTCTGCGACCTGTGCTAAGTTTTCAAATCTGTTCAGTTTTCCTTTTGATAGCTTCAACACAATCGTTGAATGATATTTCCTTTAGCAGGAGTTTTACAAACAAATTAACTTCATTTCTTCTTGCAAGAAGTGGAAAAAATGTATTTTGCTTGTGTCTGCTTGGAACTGCGTGTACTCTGAGGTCCAGAAAGTGACACATCTTCCACAAGTGTTTCCTCTAATAAGCGCAGAGAGGAGAGACTGTTGGTTGTTGGCTGTAGCTACTGGAAGGTTAAAAATATTCTGTACAGAAACATGCTAAACATAACTCGGTGTCTGGACTTCTAGAACATAGAGGTGACTAGGATGAATCTATGGAGAGAATCAGAAAGCAAACAACTAAAGCTGAGCTGGAAAAGGAGGCCCCCTGAATCTGACGGGGTTAAGTACTTGGACCAAATGAGCAGGACCGGCCCTAGAAGAGCTTGGCTGAATGTCAAGTGAGAGTATTTTGGTTGAATTCTTCACACTGGCTGAGCATTTTGGACAGAGCCAGCGTTACTACAGCGAAAGCAGAACACGTTGGCCATTTTGTTATGATTGAGGGTAGAATTGGAGAGAAATGCTAAGTGGGTGGGAAGCAGGGGCTGGCGGGGACAATTTCATTCAGGGCTCCATTACTATTTTTAAGCAAACAGAAAAAATACAAGTCTGGAGTCAGCAATTGGATGCAGCAGGCCAGAGTTGCGGCAGCAAGGGGGGTGCCATCGCCCTGGTGCAATGCAAGGGGAGAAGGACCTCCCCACGTCCTTGCTGCCTAGAACACAGGGTGAGCACCCTGGCCCCTGCATCCCGGGACGGTAGCAGGGCCCAGGAGGCAACAGGGTCCCCAGATGTGCTCTTCCTCCACACAAGAAAGAAGTGCTGCCCTGGGTCCATATCCCCAAAGCAGGTGCGGAGCTATGGCCAGGCACCCCGTGGGCTTTCAGAGGCCGGGGCTGGTCATGGGCTGCCTTGAACCCACCCTGCTCTTTGCATAAAAGCAGAATCCAGCAAGCCTAGAATTACATTTTACTGCAAGGACTGGAAACACATGTTCCTTCACGGTATTCAGCATTACGATGCTTCTCAGTATCTGTTAGTCTGAGCGTCAAAAATACACCAATTTGACGGATTAAATTATATTATCAGTCCTCTATTTGGAAAACAGAAACCTGCTGTGTGAAGCTCAAGAAGTAAATAAAGTCTAACAATGAAGGACCAAACTCCAGTGGGAGTTTTGCTGGAGAAAGGCCTGCACAAGTTGACCTATTTCATTAAAATGTAATAAAATGCAATTTCCTTTACATCACCACACTCTAGTGTCAACCTTATAATCACAAATTTGTTAAAAGCCGACCAAAGTGGTTTATCTGTGGTTACCTCTTGCTAAAAAAAAAAAAAAAACAACAACAAAGGAAGCTTTTAAGGAAATGTGTTAATAATTAAAAATAAATTTAATGGTCTAAATGAAGATTCCTGACAGTATTAAAAAGGGTAATGACTTAATTATTTTTGTTGATGTCAGTTATTCATTTGTGGGCCATCAAGCTATAAACCAGAGTAATTTATTGACTGCAATATGAACTGGATATGTGCCATATTATTCAAGAAAAACAATACACTGCAAAAACAATACAGAGAAGAGGTAATTTGTACAGAGTTCATGAGACAATTATACCATCTAATTACGAAACTGACTCACTATGCCCTTGGCTCTATTTATTAGAAGAGAGTTGAAGGACATACTAAACATACTCAGAGTGTAGTAATTTAAATTTAAATCCTGCCTATACACTCAAGCATCCAGGAACTGGTGTGATCCAGCACATGCATCAGAGGTCCCGAAGGAGGATGCCTTGGTTTGGTACTCGGTACACGACTTCATTTTTCCCTGTGCTGGAAATTAAATTACTGCCCCATTTTGCTGAAAAGGGCTTTGAAGCTCAATCAATGTCACAGAAAACATTTAGCAATGTTAATAACACAAAAAAATTAAGCAATTAATTACTTCTTTCAAGACTTGACAGCAGTTTGAAAACTGTCTGAGTTTCATGTGCTTCGCTGGTGCAGGGCCTCTCTGGAGTAATCCAGCAGAAGCATTTGGACGCAAGTGGATGTGTTTCATGTTCAAACAGAAGCAAACCATTGAGGTGTCTGAACCAGAAGATGTAACCAAGGCTCTGCAGATATATCTCACTCTCTCACAGCAAAGCTCATCAAAGCACAGAAATGACCAAGACCAAACCAAAAGCAAGCTGCTGAATTATTCTCCCAATTGCCAAATCATAGCTGGACTGCAACCTTTTGAACTCTTTTCAGATGTTTGTCCTTGAATATCTAATGCTGTTTCAGGAAGGTACAAATATTTTCTTTGTCGATTGTGTAGCGAACTTCACTAAATAAAACTGGGTTCTGATGTTTGTATTCTCAGTTTACAGTGCATTTTGTATTTGAATAGATTTTAATGGGTGAAATCTAGCCATGGTCAAGCAAATTGTGGAGAAGGCTAATATTCAGAATGATTATAAGGAGTATTTGTTTATAAAACAGGCAAAAACCTCAGTGTCTCTTTTTTTTGTTTTGATTTAGAATGATGTTGGCTGGCACACAATACTTTTTAAAATGAATGGTATGTGGATCTAGGACACAGAATAGCAAATGGAGAGCCTGGCAGACCTGGGTCTGACTTTGACCCAGGTAGGGAAGACATAATTCTACATGTTGGAAGGTATGATTCTACAGCACATCAGCCATGGTGCAATCCTGGCTTAAGAAATCCTCTCCCTTTGCCAGGAGGGACTCTTCTGCCCGGAGGAGTCACCCCGTTGCCAGCACAGCAATCCACTGCCTTTCCCAGTTGAGTTAACGACTTTTCTTCTGGGACGACACTGGAAGAAAGACCATTGAAATGATTACAATAAAAAATAGCTCCACCTCCCCTCCTCCTTGCAAATGGTTTATTTTTAACTTCCGTCACTTCAGTGCTCTGATTTAAGCACTGCTCTACACACAGTTGTTTTGGCACGACCGAGGAGGTGACAAACTGCAGGCCAGAGGTGGGAACAAGCATCTGGGGCAGGAGCTGGTTGCAGCAGCTTAGCTGCCAAAGGCAGCGTATCATGGGACTATGGTGTGATAGTTCATTGTATGAACTTAAACTTTGCCTTTCCTGACTGTTTTCGCAGCCATGTAGCATCAATGCTGCAAATCCCTAGTACAGAAGTGCTGGACCAGCATTGCTTTCCTACCCCAGCCTAGTTCATTTACATTAGAGGTTTCATAGAATCATAGAACCATAGGTTGGAAAAGACCTCTAAGATCAGTCACCACCATGCCTGCTAAACCATGTCCCAAAGTGCCACATCTACACATTTTTTGAACTCATGTGAGTTACATCGTGGAGAAACACAGCGTAGGCAAAGCCTCAGCCAAATCAGAAGGTCTATATCCTTAAAGACATTTATTTCGACGGCTAACTTTCAGTCAGTGGAAGGCTTAAACGGACAGAGTTAGGAGCAGGCATATAGTCAAGGAAAACTGCTTGGCTATAGGGCAACAGCCACCTACATGCCTCAGCTGTGGTCCCTTGCGAGTGTCTGATCACAGCCTTATGTGTTTTGCTTACATGCTAAGGATCAAGCTGTGTGTGTGATTCAGGACCGAGTAAGAACTTCTGCCAGGTCATTTTGGCTGGGATTTGGAGTTCTTCCATCTTTTCTTAAAGCACAGGCCATGAGTCACTTGCTGAAATCTCCTTCCTTATCTCTCCAACTTCCTGCCACTTCACGGACCTCAGGCGATGGTGGCCCTTTGATTTCTTCTGTCCTCTGCCTGTGATTTTTGTCTCTTGAGGACTCAAAAGCTACAACCTAATTTGAATTTTTGGATATAGCCGTGTAAGCACTTGGGCGAACTTGCATAGCCTTTAGCATACAGGAAGTCAGATAATATCTAATCTTCTCCTCGTTAGGGTACAAGTGTGTCCCTAACACATTATTAACCAATGTATTCTAGAGCAGACAACACAGCACATCATATAACCCATCCTACAGCTCCCTGTCTTAAAAGCCATCATCCGACTTGTGCACGTGTGACAGCATCATAGCATGACATCACCCAGAACCCACTGAAGTGAATGGAAGAAATACCAGTTCTGATAGGTCTGGACCTCTCCTTTAGTGCTTCAGGTAACTCACCTTATGCATCACAATCTGGGTTTTGAGTCTCCACTGTGTTCATCAGCCATTATTTTTCCTTCCAGTCTAGGGACCTAGATTTGGTTACTCATGACCAGTACTTTTGGCAGATTTAAGACTTCAGTGTCAAACTTTTCAATAGGAAGACCTTGTTTGCCTGCGCAAGCATATTGCTTTTCTTCTGCTCCACATGCGCTGTTCCAGTCCTCCCTGAGGTTAGTAAGCCTTCTTGTAATGCAAATAAATTTAAAATAAAATAGTGTCACAATGGCTGTAAAGGAGCACTTCCACGGCACTCTACTCTATCTTCATGACATAAGCAAAATACCTGTTGAAAAGTCACCTTGAAAATCATCTGGCTCACAAAAGTGTGATTTTGTGATGGAATGGAGTGGCCCAAGTTTGGCTGGACCAGGTTGGACCACGAGGACCTGCAATCCTTCAAGACCTCTATGGAACCTTAGTCCTTCATTGTCTGCAGAATTAGCCCTGGAACCATTTCTTCAAACTATGGTGAGATATAAATCTCCTTGTGTGATCAGCTACTTTGTGTTTGTCTGCCATTTCTCCACTCCTTCCCATCACACAGAGAAGACAGGCTCTCACTGAATTTGTCGACTTTACCTGCACTAGAGTATCTTTCTGTTTGTCTGTGGATGTTGTTCATGCCTTTTATGTCCTCACTTCCCATAGGTGAAGCATTAAACAACCCATACAGAGTAGACAAAACCTATGCACTCACTCAGGAGACCACAATATACAGTACGTAAACCATTTTTTTTAAATAATGTATTTTCCTAGTAACCCTTACCTATCCATCAAGTTGACAGTAATTTCAGAGAAGACTCATGCTACTCATAAAATGCCATTACCAAAGTCAGCCAAAATTCCAAGACAAAGAATAGAAGGACAGGCAGGTAACTAATCCATTTTGGAGCTGCCAGGTTGTGACTGGAGGTATGCCTTCAGAGGAAAGGCAAAAATCAGATTCTTTCCCAAATGAGGAACAACATAATT
>Ga0181612_110638_pt1 | contig 24558 bp, 8 predicted proteins | sample HoacroProtozoa21_FD_119630 | JGI IMG/M metagenome (GOLD analysis project Ga0181612, IMG submission 119630) | Hoatzin crop microbial communities from Cojedes, Venezuel. Combined Assembly of Gp0051906, Gp0051904, Gp0051908
AGGACCCTCCTTCCGGCCCTTCTTGTAGATGGGTGTTACATTGGCGATCCTCCAGTAGAACCAGAGATCCCACAGCCTCACCAGGCTAACTGTTCCAGTGCTTAACTTCTTCCACAGTAAACATAGTGCCCATGTTAAAATGGGCCTTCTTGCAAGGTCAGTATTGTCTTTAGTCCTTTTTTAGCACACAATTGGCAAAAGTCTGGGCTCATCTTTTCATAATCCTCCTTTAGACAGTGGGAGATGGTCCCACCAATCCTTCCCTTCTCCTAAAAAAGCCTTTTCGTCTCTTCTTCCTCCATTGTGCCAGAACCCGTGTGTAAAGTTACAAGATGGAAATGCACAGGCAACACTTCACATTAGAGGTTTTTCTGACCGTGTTCTAAGCAGCCATGTGGTGCCTGGTCCTTAGGTACAGGAGAAAAGAACACCCATCATGCTGTACTTGAGGAGCGTCCTTTCTAATGGGGATCTTCCCAATGAGGGATCCTGCTATGTGCTGTTGCACCCATTCTTGCAGCCAAATGCCAAGCAGAGCTCATTGCTAGGCTACTAGTTAAGCTGAAAGCTGTCTCTCAGAGAGGAGAGACGATCATTTGTATGGAAGTATTAGATTGGGAGATTCAGTCTGTGAGCATGGACAGGTTCACATTAGAAGCACAATTACCTTGTGCAAATCACAGTAATTCCTACATTACCTACATTACCACTGTTCTTCCCAGAAGATGACCTGGCCTGTGCTGGCTGAGACACCAACATTTCATGCTATGAAATCTTTCATGCTACTCTCTTTGAAACCAGTGAGCAAAACACACTTAATGCAAAGTTGTTCAGAAAAGTTCAAAGACAAAGGAACTGCTCTAGTACTCCAAAGTCGCCAGAAGCACAGCAAAAGATGATTAGCTAATCCTTTTTCTTCATTCCCCGTGACCAGATGGTGAGAATATACAATGTACAAACACACAAAATCACTCCCCGCTAACGCAACTCTTGTTGCTGTAGAGAAACTCTGTGACTCTGAAGGGGTATGCAAACGTAGACATGCAAAAGTTAGGTGCCTAAATCTGAGCTGATCACTCTGAGGTCTCTTTAATATCAACAGAGGGGGGGGAGAAGCATGTGCAGAGGGTGATTCAGCCATCTGAGACAGGCCACCTAATTTCCCTTCTGAGAGTGCCTCTTCCTTGTCACTGTGAGAGCCTGATGTGTTTACAACAAGTACAGAGACTAACTTTTGGATATTTAAAGTATTTGTGAGATTTTCGTCGTATGAAGACATTATCTGCATCATGAGGAAGTTCAAGAATTCTTGAGTCAGAAGGACTGATTTCTGTGCGTCATCAGAAAGTCAGCTTTGACGGTGGCTGATCTGATCTTTCAAAAGACCAACAGAAGCTTCTCCCAACACTTTGTACATTTGCTGCTGACTATTTGCTGCATGTACTTTTTAAGCCAGATTTTGTCTGTGACAAAAGTCCCATACATTTCCAAAGACACCCATCTGCATTAGCAAGAAATAAACCTGACCACACAAATAATAAAGCAAAATAAAGTGTTTGAAGCAAACTCGGGGCAAAACAATTTTTATATATCTAACCTCTATAAATATTCAACAGCTTGCTGAAAAATTTGCCCTTTATTCCTGCAGCTGGAAACAGAAAGGTATTTTAAAAAGCAGCTAAAAAAATAGCTAAATAGGATAGTTCTGAAAAGATGTCAAGATGGGCTTTGAATAACCCGAAGTTCTGAATATTTAAAAAAACTCCTGAAACTCGAAGGCTTTGCATCAGCCTGAATCCCTGAACCATTTGAGGATCATTGCTCACTAGAACTTCTTACAGGTGGCTCTGCCCTAATCACGAGGCCTTGGACATACGAGCCCCAGATCTCCTTGAAATAACATGCTTAGCATCATGTTATCATGATGTGGGAGAAAAGAGCTGAAACTGATCAGAGAGACGTGTCACCCGCCACTAAGCTCAGAACTTCGCAAAGAAAGTTCATAAATCAGGAGGTGACAGTAAATTTTTAACAGTGTATAAACTCAGGCATGAGCAAAAGTCTAGTTTATATTACGGGCATGATGATAGCCGAGAAGAATGCTGCAGAGTGATGTGGATAGCATGGTGGCACACCTGTAACCTCCAGAACCGAAAGAGAGAACTGTTTGCACTTCGTCATTCCAGGAAGAAAAAAATACTGAGTCCTCTTGCCACAACACACCCTAAACGGAGCCTTACTGTCCCGAGGAAAAAAAAGTATAACATTCAATGTATACCTTGTCAATCTTATTCTCAGTGAATTATGTACTTCCATGGCATGTGGAAATTTTATAGAGCAATTACATCCATTGTGACTTTGTAATTACAGTATTAGGAGGTCACAGACAGAGCAACTTTGCCAACTCTATTTATTTTTAGGGCTAGCCCAAACAAGATATGGATTTGCACTGGACTTGTAACTTTGCAATATGTACACAAAGTGCAGTATGCTCAGATTAACACTGATGCGTGGTGTTCATGCTCGCAATGGGCCAGATTCTGATCTCTAGTGCTCTTTCAACATAAATCTGCATAATCACCCTGGAAAAATAGTGTCTTTTTGGAAGTAATTAATTAGGGAGAAGTCCTGGAGACTGGAGGAAAAAGTTAAAAATAGTTTTTAAAAAAGTAAATCTAGGAACCAGAATCAACCTTACTGACTACCAGCATGGCTTACATTGTGTCTGCAGCCCTTAACTATTTACTTCTGGAATCATCCATTGTACAGCAGAAGTTTGATCCTGGACAGTAATGTAACAGAAGAGCTGATCAATTTTTTTTAAGCTTTAGAGTGCATTTTCACTAGAGAAGAAAATCTAAGAAAGAAAGTGTTTTTATCAACTAAGTAACATAATTGCTGGAGTTCTTGAACTGAAGAAGGCTGAACTGACCCTGCTGAACTAGATAAGAGCTGTGTCCACAGAGCATGGTGGATCACTACCACACCAGTGTTTGTGAGAATAACGGGAAATCTCAGTAATTCTATGTAGCATATATTCTTTATTATAAGTTCAGGCACAGAGCTTCTTGTTATTTGGGTACCTGCATAATAGACTAATTTTCTGCAAAATGCAAAAAAATACTTTTAATTTTTTTTTTTTGGGGGGGTGTTAAAGCAAAATTAAATCCTTTTTGTTTTTTAAAACAAAGGAAAATATTTCAAAAAATCATCAGGGACCACACAACTCTTTCCACTCATTCTGATATGATGTATTTTAGATTGATTTCAAGCTTGGTAAGGTTTCTTACATAAGCTGTCTTTACCAAACATGCAAAAAAATTATAGGGAAAAAAAGAACTCTCTGGAAACAACATTTCCATAGAAAATATTGAAATGTAGTGCTATGCTATTAACTACAATTCTTTTTTTTTTAATTGAATGAACAATTTGGCAAACTGTAGGTGGCACCATTAAACATTTTGGTACAACTGACTGTTTTTTTCACTAAAAAAAATCCTTTTACACTACTAGACAGTCTAAAGTGTTCAAAAAAGATAATTTTTTAAATCGTATAATATCCCAAGACCTACTGAGAAATTTTTAATGGCCTTTGAAAGAAATTCACTTCTCAATGTCTTTCTGAAAAATCTATACTTTTTTTTTTTTTAAATCAGTGAACTGGAGTCAATCTCCCTTAAGTTTCCTATTGGCTTCCCACTCTGTTATGTTTATTTTCTAGTCTGATCTGAAACTTCTGTCTGCCTAAAATCTGGCCCAAGCTATTCCATAGAGATGAATTTTGATATTGTTTTAAAAAGATAAATTATTCTCAAGGAACAGAAATATCACAAAAATATAAATGAAATTTGTTTCTTTAAAACAGCAGAGTGTAGAAGGGAACCTTTAATTGACGCCATGCAGAAGACTGTTAATTACAATAGGGTTACTGAACACTTCTCTGTGTAATATAATCGAGACATTAAATAAGGGTAAGTGTAATTAATACATAACATTAGTAAAAGTCAATTTTCATTCTCTTCTTATGGCCGACTGGCATTATCACTATTCTATTTTTTAATTTCCTGGTGATATCACCTTCTTTACTAGCCTTCTTATATGAATGAGATAAGCTGTTGCACATTTTGATTTGAATGCAAGAAGAATGGTAATTAAGTAATTTGAAAATCAAAAGTGTTTAATCAAGGTGTCTTATGCAGTATGAAACTGTGCAGAACCTCCATCTACCTTTGAGAAATACCGTCCTTCAAAATCTCTCCTGGCAAAACAATGACAACCTGATCCTGGTCTCAAGTATTTCAAGAGCAAAGTCTCCATTGATATCTCTAACATGACACCTCAAAATATCATTCCTTCAAGAGGGTGAAAGACTCTTTTTTAATGTGTGTTTTGGGGCTGGGAATACCAAAGAAGCACAAGTGACTTTGAATCCGAAGTGTGAATTAGATGTACAGTGATGCCCAGGCACAACAGGTTTGCACATTGAGTTGGTCACACTGCTGACATCAGGCCCACGCCCTAGCCCCCCCCAGTTTTCAATCCTGTACATAGCTTTTTTCTCACCCTGGGCTCCAGTCCCATCTGTGATTACTCACTAGCTCAGTCTGGGGCAGGAAGGGTCACAACAGAAGAGAATGCGGTGCTGTGAAGCCACTAAGAGTGTGATGTCTCCTGGGGCTTCATGCTCAAATGAGATGTGCTAGCAGGACTGTTTCTCTGATGCAGCCAATGCCATAAATTTCCTGAGCTTAATCCTTCACTATGAAAGCTGATGCTGGAGTTCATATCCAGGCAAATGAGAAACTTGGAGAGACTAAGAGAGGTGACAGTTTACCAAGGGGATCAATGTGCTACATCCTTCATGAAACAGGTAAAATATCCAATAAAGAATAGTACAATAGAGCAGACACCTGCAGAAAGTGTTTTTCTTGTTGTGTCATTTGCCTTTGTTTCCTGGGACAGGAGGAACACATATAAAAATAATGCATGGGAAGAGAACATAAGAATGATATTAGTCTGACTGTGTACTAATTACACAAGTCTGTTCAAGGATCATAACAAAGAAGGCTTCAGAAGGACACTTGGGGACCCAGTAGTTATAGCACTCAAAAAAAAAGAGGGGAAACTGGACTCTGCTTCTAACAGCAGGGTTTGTTTATCCCATAGCTTACCCCATAATTTGCGAAACAGTAAATAAGACTGATGTGGGGATCAAAACTCAAGACTCTTTCCTTTTATTTGAACATCATGACAATCAGGCCACAGACACACACAACTATAGGGTCCCCATGGCATGACCTGTTAAGTCTGGTCTCCTCAGCAAAAATACACGTTGCTTTGTTTCAGTTCTGATATAACCTGCTAGCTGGTGATTAGGCAATGCTTGTGGACAAAAGATGATGGAAGTTTGAAGACCCGATGTGTAAACAAAGAAAGACATTTGGGTCATCCAAGTCCTGGACAAATGATCTTGTATACATAGTGCCCAGATAAGGGAGAAAAGAACCATGTCTTGTGTTTCCTTTCCAACTAATATACATGTGTATGTGTGTATAGTAAGATACAGATTGTCATGGCTGTTTTTCTATACAGATTATGGTAATGATTAAATGAGCATGAATACAGACATCTGAAGATAATAACAAGTAGGGGAAATTCCATCCTATTCTGTATCTCTATCTCTTCTGTGAACATTACTTTGTTATCTGCGATATGCAAGCCTTTTGAATAGGTGCTATTAATTTAATATGCATTTATTCTTTCTGCTCTTTCTTTAATTTTAAATTAAGTGAAGACAGTGATCAAAGAAAGGCCAGAATAATAGCCCCATAGGTTGTTTTTTTTTCTTTTCTTTTGGTCCACAGTAAGCAATGAGAAGTAGCACTGTCTGGTTTTTCTGGGCCAGTTTTGCAACATGTACCTAGGTGACAAAGTGGCCTGCAGTAACACTGAAGTACATGGGAGTCACCCAAATAAACAATTGCCAAGTAGAGCAAAGGCCTGTGATCAGGCTCTAAAGACCCTTATTTACCTTTTGTGCTTTCAGCAGTTGCTAAGAGCCACAAGCTTATTGCCCTAAGCCATTAAACTTGGAGCAGAAAGATAATCCCTGCCCCGAAGAATTTGCAGTAGTAGGTTGTTTAACTGTATATAACTTAATCTCCTCATGAGTGAAAAACGTTTGCTCACACACCCAAACTCTCTTCACCGGAATATTTAACTATGCTCTTTAGGTACGTCCAAGATTAAAACAGTCCATGAGCTACTAAGTTCTTTGTCATTCTGCAGAAGCCAAAGTAATGTCTATTACAGAATCAATACCCAAACATTACTCAGCAAGAAGTCCACTGAGAACTTACCAAGTGATTTCTTATAAGCCACTTCTAAAGTAAATTGGTTTCAGACAGACCTTTCTAGCAAGTCTACAGTGTTATACAGAAAGCTAAGCTCTACAGAGAGAGGATACAGTTTTTGTTAAACTAACCAGTATGGCTGGGGGAAAAAAACAACAAAAGACCCGTGCTCTGAGGCACTATAGACCTTCATCCAGTCAAAGGGCTTGCACATCAGAAAGACAGGGGACGGGACGTAGTCCTTCCTGTTTTCCTCAGTTAATATCACCACCTCTTTCTTCAAAACCTGCCTTACATCCATAGACAACATCAGTCAGTGGTTTGATGGGCTGTAAGATGCTCAGCCTCAGGACACAACTCAATATTGAGTCACCCGTTCAAACAGAGGTGCCTCCCTGCGGTGGGGAATTTGGCTCCTGATTGTGGAGGCCAGATGTGTGTATAGAAATTTCTTGAAAGTTTTCCCTACTCTTGATTTGTTGTTCACCTGGCAGTTAAAGAAACTAAATATCGAGCCCTAAGGTTTGGACTCAATTCAGGAGGTTAAAAGAACTTCTCATCCAATCTGCGCATTTTTTTTTAGAAATGCCATAGGGGATATTAAAATCATTGAACGCTTTTTTCTTCAGGTTTTGAATTGTGACATGTTTTAACCAACCATGTCCCAAAGCCAGTTCCAGCTTTGCTAAATTTTTCTGTTGAGTGAAAAAAGAAAATTTTGTTGAATTCCTTATGGTTTTTAACAACTAAAAGGAAGCCCTGTATCAAAAACTCTGTTTATGTTCCTGAAATCAATTATTTCTGGCCAACCTTTGCTACTTGGCTTACACCTACTGTGGTCAGAATTAGTAGTCTCTACATTGGACCAGCCACATCCGTGTTAGCATTCAGCCCAAGTCTCCTCCTGCCTCCTGTAGGAACTCTACCTCTAATCGGCACTTTTATTTTTAATTCGTAAAGCCTGAAGTAATGAGAAAGTTGTGTCACAGTTGTTTTTTTTTAATTTGTTATTTTCTCAAGAGGGCTTTTTTCTACCATAGTGACACTGAGGGTATAGGTTGGGTGCCGTGGAGTGTGTTGGTAGTGCTTCAGAGTACAGGGTCTTCTCTGTTAAGGAATTGGGGGAGGTGGAAAGAGACGGTATCTTTGTGTGGGCTCCTCCTCTTCCACCATACAGCACACAGCATACAAGCAGCAGCCCAGGGAGTGATCCATCTGCAGAACTAAACCCAGGTCTGTGTTACACTTTGAATACTCTTGCATTTTTCTTCTCAGGCTATTGAGAAGTTTAGCAGAAAACTGGATTTTTCAACAATACGGAAGACTATCACCTACATCTTGAACAAAGGGCAGAACTTATGTACTGCTGATTTTGAAAAGGTATAAACCCGTTATTTTTCTCCTCTCTGAAATGCATCTGTTTCTGGGGTGGATTGTTGAATTTGCCCATTTCACTGGTATACAACAGGTTAAGATGGGAGGCACAGGTTACTGTTCACAGCCACTGGAAGAGATGACCTGGGCAAGTACAAATTCAGGTGTGAATTTCCATTTCTGGAAAGCGTTATTAGCATTTGGAAAGCTTGGCTGGTTAAGTCCCGCAAGGTGTACAGATAAATTTCACGTCCTGATATCAGTGGAAATCATCCCCAGTATCAACAAAGAGATTAATTACTTATGGAGAGAATCATCACACCTAAATTTAGTTATCTACAAGTCAGACGTCTAATCTAAGCTAACCACCTAGGCTTCCTCTGTAATGAACAGACAGAAATAGGCAAGGGGAGAGAAAGAGACTCATTCTATCCCAAGATAGAAGTCCTGAGATAGGTAGACTGAATCACCTTCCAGAGGTGTGTATCTCTCTTTACTGACTACAGAAGGAACATAGATAATTAGCCATGACTAGACACCTAATTTCTAGATACCTAGACACTTAAACTTTAGCAAGATGAATCAGAGACGAGTGATTACCACTAGGTAAACTTCCTCCTACCCATTCATCTGTAAGAGAATGTCTGATGCCTGAAACATAAAACTTGGATTGTTTCCAAAATCTTTTTCCTTCTCATTTAGAATTTTTTATTTGTCTGCATACTGCTTTATCTCGTGTTGCCTCATTATGAGGATATTCAGGCAGTGGTTTCCCTTATGCAATTTGTTGCTATTAGACTGTATTCAAACTGCTATTTTTATTGAAATACCTGAAACAATGTTCTTTCAGAAAGTGAAATAACAACAAGTGATAAATACATATTTCAAAAATTATAATAACATCCTCTGTATTTTATTTGCTTTTCTTCTAAATCTGGTGTAATTTTATGTACAGCTTCTATTTCCTACAGGATTTAAAAAATTACATCTTTTTAAGAAGATCTGTGCCTACAAATAAATCCAGATTCATTTTATTGCAGTGCTTGATATAATTTGTATAAGTTACAGCCCAATAAAAAATAGAGGAGCAAACCTCAAACCACATCATCTGTTTTTCCCCCTCAGTAGAGATATAAAATTGTATTTGTTCTGGTTCTTTTTATGTGATTCATCAGATTAGGAAATTTTATTACAACTCCTAGTTCAGGCTTGTAACAATAAGATCCTTCCTATGCCAATAAGCAAAGCTTAGAGAAGTTCTGATGCGCTTATAGGCAATGTGAAAAATATAGGCTGGAAAGGCATCTTCATTTATTTAAGCACATACTTTGTACAAGATTAAAGTTATTTGCTTACATGCTGTCCTTAGTATGAATAGGCTTAAAAGCATTTCCATGTATTTTCCTGAATGGGAAACACATTTTCATATGTGCAATGAATTTTCATTATTGTTTATTTGATGTTAAGAATATGAACATTAGATGTGCTAATACGCACAAATGGAGATAGACCCTGTTAAGTAAAGTTCATAGGGTGCCATGCAGGGGCAGAAGGGTGGAGTAATGGGTGAGTAAAAAATCATACCTTTGGGCTGAAATTTCGATAAAAAACTCTGCTCACATTTCACATATGAACAATGTATAGTTGTTGGTTTGGATTCTGGCATATTTTGTCTCATTCCCCTCTATGCTTAACAAAACAGGTGTTTAGGTAGAGTCATGTATGTTTTTCAGAATCAAATTGCTCTAAGATTCACTTGGTGGCATAGAAAGCCGGATAAAAAGTGCTCTCACAGGTCTAGACTACTTTTTTCCAAGTCTTGTGAAAGAGAGTGAGATTTTTCTAAAGGAAATCTGGACAAATGAAGAGAATCAAACAGCGGTGTAGGGCTTGCACTGTGTGAGTTGGCTGCTCAACGGCAAGCAGTGAGGAGTCAAGTAAAAATTTTACTGATAGCCAATATCCTCAAAATAATTTAACCCTTTGGAGTGCTTCTAAATATGGATGTTGAGATCCCTGGGCAAAGTCACAAAGGGAAGTACTAATGAAATAACACATCTGAAATTGTCACAGACCTTAGGGAGCTAATTTCTGTTTTGCCAGCTTTGAGAACAACAGTGAAACTAAACTGTGATATCACTGTGATAAAACAAGCTGAACTTTCTGTAACGGACAGGTGGGTATTATTTTCTGTTTCTGAAAGGCCTGAAACCTTTTCTTTCACTGAAAAAAAGAAAAAAAAATCAATTGTGGTTTTGCGGTTAAGGTACTGAACTAAGATTAGGCAGTGCTGGATTCTCTTCACAGCTTTGCTTTGGCATGAGGCTGGGAAAGTCTTTTGCTTTTAAACCTGCAGTAATACTTGCGTGCATGCCTGGAGCTAACCAAACTGAAGATGCTGTAGGTCATCCCAGTTAGTGAACTTAACTGAGAGTATCTACATCTGCAGGACCAAGACCTTAATTTCTCTCTGTCTTCCTTCCAAAGGTGTAAATTTAAGTATAAAATTCTTCCTTCTTTTTCTGTCTCTATTTGCACTGCATATTTAAATAAAACCTGTGAAACAGTCTTTGGTTCTGCTTGGTTTCATTCAGTGTTTGGTATTGAGTAAAATGGTTTAAAAAAGTGGTGAGACAGGCGAGCATCCAGAGGAATAACAAGAAAAATGTCTTACTGCTGGAGAAAAGATAGCAAAACCGAAGCTTACTTAAGTTAGAGAAGGGAAGAAGTATGGTATCAGTCATCTGCTACGTAAAAAAAAGGTAGCTGAAAAAGGAATCTGTTCCCCCATGCTCTTTTCAGCAGAACAAGGATGGGTTACGCTGCATGACCCTCCCAACATCCCCTCCAGCCCTATTGTCTATAATTTCTAAGACTGCAAATTTTACTTGAATACAGGATGTTATCACAGTGAGTCCTGAGCTTTGTACACACCTCCAGCACTACAGCAATATGGAAAAACTGGGCATAAACAAGCATCTTTGTGTTGCAGTTGCTTTTGGCCAGAGTATATAAGAAGCCATCCATCAAAGAGCAAGAATGCTTACAAGTTTTGAGTTGAGGAAGTGCAGCGGGAAGCTTCTGGGGGGATTTCACAATACTGATTTCTTGGTTTGAAGCAAAATATATTTACAAGAGCATCTGCTGGTGTGAATCTCTTAAATATGGCATATACTCCGTGTTACTGCTTCATCATCATGTATAATTGGCAATAAACCTATTTAGAATTCAAGATGCATAAAACCGAAAGTCTTTGAAGGCAATAGCTGCTGAGATTATATTTATTGTGCTTTCCCAAAATATTTTTCTACGCATAATGTGATAAACCTCCAAGGTGGTTGTAGGCAAAGCTAAAATATTCACAAGTATGCAGTTATTATGAATTTAGACAGGTTGTAAGACATTTTGATATCAAACTCTTAATGAATGGCAGTAAACATATTCTACATTACTTTATTAAAATGCCTATTAAAACATACACATCCACAGAATGATCACTGGATGTGTTTACTTGCGAGTAAAAAGCCCATGAAGAAAACAGCATGGAAACAAATTTTCTTTTCCTGCACTACTATGATAAGAATTAAGGCATGCATTTAAAGTTCGTATTATTTTCAGTGTGTTCACAGTACATCCAGATAATCAGATATTCAAAGGAAGATTCCTATTCAATTCCAACATACCACAACTCATCGTAAAGTGAGTTGTGTAAATCATAGTTTCATATCCCACGATGTTTTTTTATTTTCCAGAAAGCCTGCTCCACTCCAAAACAACAAAGAGAAAAAAAAAGACTATAAATCCAACATATACTTTCTGGTTAAAAATAGTAATCTATTTTTCTAAATTTTTATTAGCAAAAATCAAAAAAAAAAAGTCATGCTGAGCCAAAAGAGCAGGGGATTTTTTTTTCTTTTCAACTTTTCAGAGTGGATATTCACAGTTTGAAGGGAAGAAAATCAAATTATGCTTTAAAAACATATAGAAACATATGGAAACATATAGAAATTTATTCTGTCTTAGTACAAGTTTTCTCTTCTTCACAAAGTCCTGATCAACACTAGTGGCAAACACAAAGCCAGAAATCTCCTGTAATATCTGACAGCAGTTATATGGCTCCATACCATGCTTTTAATCTAGAGATGTTGCAGATCTTAAGGAGGCTGAATACACTACATTTTCTGTAGGCAATGGAGAGCAACTGTCCTCCTAACGGAAATGCCTCTGTGTGTCGGCTCCATGGGAGGCATCCATGCCTCGGTGTGAAAGAAGTGTCTGCTAGACCAACAGAAAGAAAAGAGCTATTGTGCCACAAATTCACACAAAACATCACTTTAATGTGAAGCGTGTGCTGGACCAGCACACAGCGCCCTGTGATTGCCGAGCTGGGAGGGCAGTGGGGAAAGGCACTGTGATGCAGTTAATACCTCCCTTATGACAGACTGAGCAAATGTTAATGCCTGGAGCTTTTTGCCTGCTAACAGAAAAAGAGAAATTATAATTTTCTAAAGTTGGTGTCTTCCTGATACGTGCAGATTCCGCAGTTATATGTCCTGAAAATACCGTTGCAATCTGTTTGTGAAAAGCTTTGTGTGCTCACAAGCACAGCTAACTCTGTGTACTGTGGGTCGTACAACGAGATCCCTGCTTCACGCAAGGGATGAAATCTCGGCCCCACAATAACCAGCTCTCGGGTTCTCCTTCCCTTTGGCAAAGCAACGATATTTCTCTTGATACTTGTATTTTGCAGTCCTCAAGAGAAGTCAGGTTGTTCTGACGGGTAAAATGAGTCCCAGTGGGCTGAATTAACATAGGAAGAGGTTTGCAAAGTGGGTAACTGGATTGCTTTCCTTGCCTTTTCACTGAACTAGTAACTCCATGGAAATGACCAGTACCACTCTGAAAGAACAGTACTTTACATCCTGATGGCATTTAGTATTTTTCTTTGCCATGATTATACAATAGCACATTCTTACCTGCCTGTAGGAAGTATTTTCTCATTCAGAAATGAATTTTTGGATAATGTACAACAGCAACATACCCTACAAAACTCCTATTTATACAGCACTGCTGTTGCTATAAGAAGTGTTTATACAAATAAGTAACCTACCCCACAGTGTAATATCTTTCACTTGCCTAATGTACTTTTTGACATATGATGAGAAACTGAAAGTCTTAATCCCCAAGCCTAGGTTAAAATGACTGAGCAATGTGCTATCCAGATGAAAGACTGTCATTGTTCTTGCTGGAAACAGACACACTTATTTTCACGTCTGGCGATAATATTGTTTTAAAGCAAACAGCGAAGAAATTATGCAAGCTGAGTCAAAAGCTGGAATATGCATTTAAACATCCTATTAATAGGCTTGGAAGACCATGCATATTAAAAAAAAATTGCTTTATAAGGAACGGTTTTCCCTAAGTAACATCTGCTTGACATGTCTTTATTTACTGTCCAAGCTGTAACACACCATCATAGCCCCTCTGATATCACTGATAAATGTATTGTGGGATGCCAGCTGGACAAAGAACAGAGTAAGAATGGAGAAAGAAAGGGAAAATAAAAAAGGTGCAAAGTTGTGTCACGATGCCTAACACACTGGGCATTCAGCAGACCTGCAGCCTCCCTGTCATGAGGGGTGCTTGTATTCTCACTGTGTCATGAAAAAGGACATTATCGGAAAGGGTTTGAAAGAAAAATATGTGACAACAACATGATGCCAGGGTATCTGCCCCAAGCACAGACACAGGCACAAAGGTGTGCTTGCACAGCTACGGAAGAAACAAGGAAAGGCTGGAGGAGATGCGTTAGCAGTGAATGCAAAGCGACAAGCAGATACCATTCAACTCAGGCTGCGTGGAGCCATGAGAAGCCACCACCCTGTCGTGCTCTCTGTGCCCCCCTTGGCTGCCTTGCTCTTGTACCCAGAGGTCCCAAATCCTCTGGAGCCAGGGCATGGCTGTGCCTTCACACTTGTGCCGCCCCTAGCACTGATGATACAAACACAGCGACTGCTTTTAAGGTTTTCTCAGAGAAGCTCAAATCCTCCCTTTATATCCCTTTACAACCACCACAAAAGGAGTTGTATCCTACTGAATTTACATTAAAGCAGAAAAGTTCTTTATGCCCCAGGGATGGGAAAAAAGAGCAAACTCTTTCCAGTGTCCACGTCAGTTAGACATTTCCCGTCTTCTTTCTTCCCTTCCCCTTCCCCCCTGTCTCCAGCCCTGCTGCTCAAAGGAGAAAGTAACAGAGATATATGAGATTATAAAGGGTTTTGGATGAGTGAACCTGGAGTGAGTAAAGCTCTTAGAAAAGAATTTAAAGGATCGCAGTGGCATGCAGTCATGTTATATAAACATATTCTGAATGGTACCATCATACGCCCAGCCCTGGCGCCACAATTGCATTAAGTGAAATTTTATACAGAAATTGTGGAAGTGCACCGGGGTTGTTGATTATCTGCTCCTTCTGTTCCCTTTCAGACATGCAGCAAGAAGCCAAGGTGCTGGAGAAGAATGTGGACAGTGCCAAGAGGTTGCCGACCTAATCTAAGCAAAAGGTTTTCTTTCTCTTCTACTTCATTTTCCTTTTTTTTTCTTTTTTTTTTTTTTTCATGTTTCCCTCTCTGGTTTTGTTTCCTCCACAGAGTTCAAAGCAGTCACTCCTGTCAGAATTGAACACCTGGAATTGACTGTCACTGGGATTTAAAATTTTCAAACACCAAAGGAAAGAGAGGGAAAAAATTGGAATGAGGCCACGGCATAGTAGCTTCCTGAAACGTCTAATGAATATTTTCCCTGTGTACCTTGACAGTTTTGAAGTATGTGTGGAGAGGAGAAAGTTACAATGCTGTTCAGGAATTGTTTATTCTTGGCAAAATAAGTTCATTAAAATGAAAGAGTCTGGCTCATTCGAAATATTAATTTAGGCCTTGAATTCTGCAATCTGCCTGCAAGGGTCTCCCTGCAAGATCAGGGCTGTGTTTGTTAAGTAGTAAAGCATTGTTGCAAGTAAAGCCAATTTTTTTGCTTTTAATGTTGTCTGATCTCTTTCCCTGAGCTAGCCTAAATCTGCTGACCTTCGGGGCAAAATGCGAAGCCTCATTATTACTTGCACTGAGGACAAGTACATGGTTTGTGCTTGAAGGGGGGAGGGAGCTGGGAAAAATCTGTTATGTGAGGTATTGGGTAGACTTGTTTTGAGGTTATCTTTCCTAGTAATGCTCTTATTTATCCCTGGTACTACCACTGGTAGGATGTCCCCCCACTAACCTCTGTTACTGACGGTCACTGCATTAGCAATGACAGAAGAGAAAGTCACTATCCAGCCACCTATGAACTGTGTTGAAACATTTCAAATAAAGATTTTTGATACAATTTCTATGACTTTTTCCCTGCACCCCAAAAAATTCATTTAAATTCTGGGTCATAAATAAAATTTTCAGTCACTGAGATATGTGCAATTCTGAATTAAACCCTTTTCCTCACTTTCTACACACACGTGCACGTACATACACAAAACAAAAATGAAAACTAAAAGAGAAAACATGCCTCCTAGTATTTTTTCCATCAGCTCTGAGTATAAATATTAACTTATGTACTTCTCTAGCAAAGGGATTCAATACTGTAACAGAAAGTATCCCAACCAATAGAAGAACCCAACAGGGAGCACCTATGTCAGGGTTAATGTCAAGATACGTTTTTCCAAAATCATTAAACAGACCAAGCCTGGGAAATTCCTGCAGTGAAATCCCATACAAAGCTTTATAGAATAACAGCAGAAATTGATTCTTCTTACGCATGAACTTAAAAACTCCACCAGCCATGCCAAATAATGCCTGTTTTACTACAAAATGAGCAAATACATTGCAAAAAATTCCATGCAAATCCTGTTATTTTACTGGCCTTACTGACACTGAACTAACTAGCAGAGAATCACTTACTTTTCTTTGGACAACCCTGGGTCATGCTGGAGGTGCAGTGTATTTCTGATCTCTGGAGGACGCCCTGCTGTTCACAGCCTCACCAAACTATATCTGCTGTTGGAGGTGCAGCACTGCAGCTCCCAGTGGGAAGGGGGAAGCTATCAGATTGAGCCAGTTTTAGTTTTCTCTACTGTAGTTGCTGGCCCCTTGCTTCCTCTGAGCCAGAGGAAGCTAAGGTACTGTATTGTTTAACATCACTACCATTTCTATTTGCCTACTGACCTGAGAAACTCAGCTGCAGACTTTAACTCAGGCTGTAAGGAGATGCTGGGGCGCAGCAGGGAGGCAGTCTCCAGAAACAGGGACTAGCACACATTAAGATCTGTTATTGCTAAAATGTTCATGAAATTAGGTTATTTTAGCCAAAAGGTCATTGGGTTAAAACACACCCACAGGAACAAGCAGTTGCTGAAACTGTCCTCCTCCCTTCCAATTCTATGGGTGTCCCATTAGACCTTGAGTGAGGATGCTATGAAAACTGTCCTTGTCCCAGTGTCATTTTAAGGGTAGGAGTCTCACGGGATGACACAGCGCACAACCTGAGCAGGCAGCAAACCAGGCCACTCCGGAGCAGTGTCTGCATTTCACATCTCCACAGTTCCTCTGTTTCTCATCTTCTCTCTCCCTGCTGCCACCATGCCATATTCACTGCAAGCCAGGGCAAACCTGCAAGCTGACTGAGGGCTGCAGGGAACAAGATTTACTACAAATCTGTCTCTAACTAGTAGGTTCTTTGTCCTGATTCAAGGCATCTTGGTTTTATGGCTTTATGCTTGGAGTTTTTTGAGTTGTGGAGACCATGTTCCTGCTCGTCCAAGAGTGTGCAACCTGAGCAGCAGGTCCTCTGCTTCCCCTATTATGTGAGAGAGGCCCACAGAGAGAATGGAAATAAGACAGGACATTCCCAGGAACGGATGGAGACTGAAAGGGAATCTTCCAAATCCTGAATGACACTAACTCTATAAAGTAACTACATTGCATGAAGAGAAAGCAGATGCCCTCCATTTACAATGAAGCCAGAGTGTCATGCATGATCTGGAAACACCCTCAGGATCAAGGCGTCTTTCAAAGAAGAGTAGGCTGTAGGGTAGGTTTCAGTTCAAGTGTAAAAGACATACACAGAGAAGTTTCAACATGAGGTGTCTACATGCGTGCAGGGAATCTGGGCTGTCATTCTAGTCAAGAGATACATAGGGCTCAGCTGCTCCTACATTGACATTTATTGCATTTGAGAAGCCCCAGAGTATTGAGACATAAACTAAGGGTCCTGAGTATGCCTTATGTCCTGCTGAGTATCACTTATTCCTGATGGTACTGACTTGGTGGATGTGAGGACATGGAAGACAAGTTCATCTCTGTAGTAAAAGCTGGAGACAAGGTAGGATGCCTTGAGGTAACTCCGAGTGGCACGAAGAAACCTCTGTATGGGCAACAGAATTAGGCCCTTTGTGTGGTCAGGCAAGCCTAGAGAAGTAGTCACTTCCCCCTAAAATAGACACCAAGGATTTGTTATTTGATTTGCTCTCCAGACTCCGTTAGTTATCCAGTTATTAGTATCTACGTCTTCAATACCCAGTTATCTTCACTGAGACACTTGAATGTAAACATCTCCATCCCAGATTGAATCTAACCCTATGTATCCGTTGAGCTTAGTTACGGGTTGAGTCTTATAAGCCTGTATCAAGATTGTAGTACACACCACTGCACTGTTAGAAGGTCACTGGTTCGCCCTGTGGCCATCTAGCATTTTCCTCAACAATTACCAGGCACTGTCTGGGACATAGCACAGGCCAGGGACCAGTCCCAATAAGCAATTCAGATGCAGCTAGCCTGTTTGGAGGGTGAGATTCATATAACATGGATCTGACCCATGTCAAGTTCATCAGCCTCTGTGCCAAAGAAAGATCCTGTGACACTTGCTTCTACAGCTCTGACCCATGCATCATACGGTTGAAGTTCAGCAAAGTGGGATTTACTGGGATTACATTTTTGGATTTAGGTTCCAAAATCCCACTTTATTTATTTTCAACCCTTAGTCTCTAAATAAATGTTAAGGACTCTAACTGTTTCCCTAACTGGAAAATAAATCAAGTTTTGACAGTTTGAGAATAAAATTAAATGTCTTGTAGAAAATTACTGCCTCTTTTTCTCAAGGAACATCACTTCAGAATTCCATTATATAACTTCAAATTTCTGTGAATTTCTGCTATCTAGAGTTCCAGTTAAAAAGGGTGCTGTATGCAATAAAGACCCCAGAGCCCGCTGGAGCTGACAGGGTTTCTTAGGTCAGATAAGAGGTTGATTTTATATAGGTTTATATGTGGGCCTTATACCCAGCCATCTGATCGGAAATGAAAATCCCTCTGAGATTGCAGAGGTGGTCATTCTGGCTCCAAGTGTATTTCCAGGGAAAGTTATGGCTGTAGCCTCCTCCTCTTGGCATCCCACGTGCAGGCGCTGAGCACGAGACAGGAAAAAGCAAAGTCCCTCTCCTGAGTCTAGCGAAGCTCACCTGCTTGGCCTCCGTAAAATATGTATTCCCTTATCTATATTACCCTTCTGAGAATGTTTATGTTTATTTTCCTTACACAAAACATCCCCATTCAGTCCATACTTGCATTCCATCCCCATCGGTGTGGATCTTTTCTTCTATTACAGTGCAGGTATTTGGCAAAACAAGATAACAACAGGAAGCTTTGTTACAACCGAAAGCCTGAAAAGCCTGTAAGTAGGAATGTTTTTCAGATAGAAAACGTGGCCCCAGCTGCTTCTCAGGGGCAAAACCTTTCCCTCCACCAGTACCTCTGCACTTCTGTTATGTGGTTCTTCTCCTTATATCTCTTTTAATTTTCATTTACATCAAGATTGTTTTCTTAGAGTTGTCTCACATAGCAGAGAGGAAGGAAAGCATGAATAGACTATTGACTGTTCTAGCTTCCTATATAATGCATATAGCACTCTTATCTGTGGTAAATATTATCTTTATAGCAGAATATATTTAAGAGGTCAGAGCACTCCGTTTGTTTTGGCAGGGGAGAGGATTCAGGATGACTAGCCACATCTAGCAGTATTGTAAAAGTCAAGACGTAAGGGTTGTGTTTGCCCCTCTTCCTGCGTTACCTTAGGAAGTCACAGGGCTCTTCTATGCTAATGTGTGTTAAATATCTACCTCCAGAGCTGTAGCAGGATATTCCTACACTCACTCATAGCAGCCTGGATTCCTCCATACAAGCCCATTTTTATGCCTTTCCTCTAGTTTCACAGGAGAAAAGACAGAGGGAGTATTTATCAGCCTCATGGTGCAGCCTTTTGATCTCCAGCTCTTAGCTCCTTCTTCCAGCGTTCCTACCAACACTTTAACCTCTTATAACTACCTTTAACATTGCATGGCTGCCTCTGTCCCTTTTCTTGCTCCCTGTAGATCTGGGCTTCATTCAGAAGTGAAGGAGAACAGTAGAGAAGGTGCCGCACTTACCTTATAAAGGGGTTGTTCCTTCTGCCAATGAGGTGAGGCAGTCCCATGTACAAGGTTATGGGGGAGAGACTGGGGTTATCCCCCTATCCCCAGACTTACCTGTCTCCCAGGACACGATGAAGGTCCATTGCTTAAATTCTGTCAAATCCTTTGAAATCATCAGATGAAAGATAAAGATACAGCACTGTTCCGGCTTTGCGTGAGTACAAAGAAGTAGGACTCTCTTCACAGAAGCTGAGTAGATTTGTTGCCTTTTTTCTCATTTAATACGAATTTCTGCGCTCCGTGGAGTAGAAACTGTTTTGACAGTCTGCTGAGAGCATTTGAGCCAAACATCTCGGAAGAATGCTCCTCAATATCATAACTCTTTCTGCTATACATACAAATAAACAGGAACAAAGGCAGGTAGAAGTGAGCGGAGAAAAAACTACTTCCTGCTTTCCTCTTCACATACATAGCCATGAGAGAACCAAATGAGAGAAAAGGAAGAAGAACTTTCAGAGGTCCAACTAAGACTGGAATTCCACCGTGAGAAGTAGAAGCAGTTCCTGAATAACAAAACAGTCCCTAACCTAGCTTACAGGCTAAAACAGGAGCACCATCATGCAGGAAGAGAACCGAGGCAGGGATTCACAGTATTACATGCTGCATTTGGAGGGTACATCAGTCATAACCAAAATTCAATTTAAGTAACCTGAACCTCTGTTCAAACGTGGGACCATGGCTGTTATTAGTACTGACAGAAAGACTTAAAGTTTGGCTGATACAGGAAAATTATCACTCTTCTTTTCTCTTACATGTTGAAATACAGTTCTTCAGATCAAACCAGTATGGTTATAGACACTAAGCTGTTCAGATTCCCAGAAGATACAAGAATTCAATGAAAGTGCTGGCATAGCTACATACAGTTGAAGGATAAATTCACTCTATCTACTCACCTGATACGCAGGATATGCAATTTAGCAGGTTTGTGTACTTCTTCAGTAGCTTGATGATCTGCAGTGGGGTTCTTACTTTGAAACGCTTGAACAGAGACGCAGGTATTCCCATATCACATCCTGCACAACAGGAACTTTGACAACAGCAAAGGAAAGAGAGGGAAAGCACATGGCGGGAGCTGTTCAAGCTCCTTCTTCAAGAAAGAGTTTCACATGCCATTTTGCACAATGTGGCATATTCCAAGGACAAAAGCAAAAAGCTCTTCAGAAGTTTCTTCATGAGCTGGAGATAAAAGTAATCTCTGCTAGGGATGGTTTAGCAGTATGCATATATGGGGGAGGAATTTCAGGGGAAGGGAAATACCCCTCCACCCATCCTGAGTTTTCTGTACTACTTTGTAGTTCTGCCCACTTTTGAAGTAGCTTAAAAGAAATGGAAGTAGTTGGAATGTTTTTACACAAGAAATACTTCCTTTTGTATAATTAAAATTATTGTGGTTGGCTCCCAGAGCGAGAGGCTCATAAATTTGTTTCCAGTAGCAATCAGTATAGTTAATACCCATCCTATCAAACCAAGTTAACTCATGTTCATTTGGGCCTCATCCAGAGCTCATTGATGTCAGAGGAAAGAAACTATTGACTTAAATGGGCTTTGGGGTAGACCTTACAAGCTGAAAAGAGCAGATAAACTTGTTATTTCTGCAACAAAGAAAAGGGACATCTAGTGGAAATAAAAATGGGAAAGTCAAAATAAAACAATAATTAAAACAAACCCCACAGGAAAAAGGACACCGTGATAAAGGGACAGTGTTTGGTATGACCCAGAGTTGTGACAGGTAGAGACAGGGAACCTCGTGCTTCGGAGGGTGACCACGTCAGCTGTAGAAATCAGGAGAAGACATAATGAGGAGAAGACATAATGAGAAGAAGACAATTTGCCTTATCTGATACTGTAGGATACATATACCTTTCCCTGGATTAATACTTGACCAGTGGTGCAGAAAAAGTATTATGTGAGATGACCTTAGGCTTTGTGTGTTCTGGCCAGACCTGTGATATCAAGTGTGGAAGATGTCCAGTTAAAAATAAAGATCAAAAAAAAGATATGAGGCACAGATCCTGAAAGACATGCAAACTTAGGGAAGGTTTATAAAGACTCCAGCATGTGGAGTGGTGGTTCTGGCTGAGCTGGATGAATTATCGAAAGCTACAAGGACCTCAGAAATGAGTTCAATACTCAGCAGGGTTCCCATGGGAACAGACGTCCACAATGCAAATTCTGTACCCAAGCCCTGCAGCACAATTGCCAGATCCAAGCATTACAGTAGCAAATAAATCCCCTCTTCACTCCCCTTAAAAATAACAAATATATAAGAAGTAAAAGCATTTAAAGTAATTTTTTTTATTTGCCTCATGGTTTAAAGAATTATAGTACCATTGGCATTCTAAAAGCGCCTCTTTCCAACTACGAGTATGAAAAATTACGTTATTGTTCAAGACAAGGGTGGGGTATTCACTTCCCTACAGATCTCCATGTATGTTCCTGCTTGGCTTGTCTTCATCCCATTTCCATATTCATTCTTTGATTTCTTTCCTCCAACCCATAGTGCCCATGTTTTCCATGACATCCTTGAGGTGAACTTCTTCCCTACAGTGAAACCATTAGTAAAATGCCTATTGAATTCAAGCGGGTCAAGTTAGTGTCAGAGACAATTGGCTTCACTTCCTACTTTGTAATTTCTTACTATAGTTAAATCTTTCTGTGAAGCCTTCTGCTCTGAAAATTTTGCCCACATTAACAGTCATGGATTTCCTGTGGTCGGGATGCCACAGCTGTCCCGTGCGGTTCCCCCATCCAAAATCAAATATTGTTGGTTAAATGTCACTGTCTCATTCACATCACAGTTATAGGTACAGTGAAATTGCATAATATTGTACACATGATGTTAGATATTAATTCTTACGTGTCACTTCATTGTGTTCTTTTCATATTTTTAGGACGTAAGTTCAGCCAAGGTCATGATTTATGTACTGGCTTCGTGTTCTACAGATTTTAAATTGATCTGAAAAACCATGCAATTTAAATAATATTCTAGTAACCCAAAATATCAGCTCAAATCTCCCAGACAAAAGAGCTGACATAAAAGTGTAGTCTTCCAATATCTTCCCTAAGTCTGCAAAATACCTTGAAGTGATCTGAGAAGTCCCTTGACTTTTCCATACTTTGATATCTCTAATTCTGAAAAGAGGTAATGCTCGCATCTTTTTGAGGGCAAAATGACACTAATCCTTCTGTTGACAGATTATTCTGGAGACTTCTGCCAATGCAAATCTTTACTAAAGTGTTCCAAGGGACATATGTCTAGAGGAAAAACAATGCAGAGATATGAGAATAAGACAAGACTATAAAGGGTCTAACCTCAGCTGACCATTGTAAATATATGATTTCCTTGTTGTGAGACTAAATTCTTAATTTGTGTTTACTGATTGGGGTCAAAGTATGAGAGTGTGGGAAGGAAGATCACAGTTTTGCTTCTGTATGCATTTTTAAGGCAACAGTTCCTTAGCTGTACATGTACATAACTGAAGCAACTCCCTTTTCTATCTAAAATTTAAAGTGTGATGGTTACCTTAAAGGTACCACCAGCATGTAGGCAAACAGTAAGACTTCTGTTTATAACAATCAAAAATAAACAAACAAACTACCCCAAGCAAACAACTCTATCCATTTAAAACAAAGAAAAATAACATAATAAATGTTGAGATCCTGTGCCATACTATCACCTCTTAAATCCCAGACTACACTGGAATTGGTTGGTACAGCTGAAGGAGGTAAATTACAACCACTTGGAAAATCAAATAGAAAGCTATTTTAGTCATCACATTATGGTTATAAAAAAAAAACAATGACAACGATTAGTACTATAGCTGTATAATGCAAATAGGGCAGTAATATTAACAAGTATTACTCTGAAGGAGGTTTTCATTTGAATATGGGACAAGTCCTTTCATTCCTACATTCCAAATGGAGGGAAGAGGCCTCATCTACAAGCAGACTTACAGGAAAGAAAAAGAAAAGTGAATGTATGTTCAAGACATTTGGGAAATTTTTTTTATTTGTTCCAAACATCCAGCACAGTTACTGGGGCTGATATGCCTCCCTGAAACTGTCAAAATTAATCCCGTGATCAGAAAAAGGGTCTAGTGCTGCAAAAGTGTATCAGAGTTCTTCAAATACTAACTTTTCAGCCAAAGAGTATCCTGTAGAGTCAGGAACAGATATACCCAGATACAGGTAAAGAGAATCTGAAGAACTTGTATGGTGCTTTCTATGTATGAAAAGATTAGCTTGGAGGAATTCTATTTTTGCAGTTAAAAATTGTTCACACCAGAAAAAAACAATAATAAAACCAAAACACTAGATGGAAAAAATTGATAACATATTGTTTTTTTGAACTGGTAAACCAGAAAAAATATTTAAATGTTCCTTTCTCTACCAAGGCAGAAATATTTAATTTTGACCATTGATATTAACTCTGTGTCTTCTAGGAAGATCACCAGAAAGGAATATCTCCCTAGTATTACCAGGTAGTTTAGAAAGAATCTGGATTTATGATTAAAGTTTGGCCTGGCACTGAAGATATGTGGTATATTTCCTGTATTTGCCACATAATTCATTTCTCTATGTTAATAAGAAGACACTAATTCTGTAGTTACTTCAATATTTATTTGCAAAAACGCGGTTCTTTTCCTAGAGAGATTTTGGTATGATGAACAAGTAACAACCCAGCTGATCTTCAATGGCTTACCAAAAGACTAAAATACATTTTTCAGTGTGTGCTCAAGATGTTCTGGCAGACAATCCACACTTCAGCTGATATTACACTGGCTTAGTTCTCATCTCAGATTAGTTGTATCTTTGTGATTTTTGTTTATATTTACATAGAAGATCAAGTTGAATTCTTCTATATTTAAACACAAACAAAGTTAGTTATTTAGGATAATATTCCTTTGTGTAAATATCCAGTGAAGTTCCCACTGACTGGAAAAGGGGAAACATAACACCTGTTTCTAAAAAAGGCAAAAATGAAGACCTGGAGAACTACCGGCCCGTCAGTTTCACCTCTGTACCCTGCAAGATCATGGAGTAGATCCTCCTGGAAACTATGTTAAGGCACATGGAAGTGATTGTTGACAGTCAACATGGCTTCACTAAGGATAAATCATGCCTGACAGATTTGGTGGCCTTCTGCTACAGGGTTACAGCATTGGTGGATAAGGGAAGAGCAATTGACATCATCTATCTGACCTGGAGCAAAGGATTTGACACTGTCCTGCACGACATCATGCAGAGACATGGATTTGATGGATGACAACCCTGTGGATAAGGAATTGGCTGGATGGTCACACTCAAAGAGAAGGAAAGGCTG